>Ga0180009_10003418_pt1 | contig 18082 bp, 18 predicted proteins | sample OS_PC_MetaG_FD_123537 | JGI IMG/M metagenome (GOLD analysis project Ga0180009, IMG submission 123537) | Groundwater microbial communities from the Aspo Hard Rock Laboratory (HRL) deep subsurface site, Sweden - OS_PC_MetaG | ecosystem: Environmental > Aquatic > Deep subsurface > Groundwater... | reverse complement strand
TTGGCGCTACCCTCGACCATGAAGTAGGTGGGCGCGTCGCGGTAGAAGCGGGCCACCGAGTACTCGGTGCTGTAGCCGTAGGCGCCCAGGATGCGCATGGCGTAGCCCGCGCACATGTTGGCCGTCTCGCCGGCCTTGTACTTGGCCATGGCCACTTCCAGGGTGTTGCCCAGCATGCCGTCGTCCTTTTGCACGGCGGCCTTGTAGACCAGCAGGCGGGTGGCCTCGATCTCGATGGCCATCTGGGCGATCTGGTCCTGGATCATCTGCAGGGTGCCGATGGGCTTGCCGAACTGCTCGCGCTCGTTGGCGTACTTGATGGACTCGTCCAGGCAGGCCTGGGCCAGGCCCACGCCGCCGGCCGCGGCGGACAGGCGGGTCTGGTTCAGCGAACCGAAGACGATCTTGGCGCCGTCGCCCACCTTGCCCAGCAGGTTCTCCTTGGGCACCTTCACGTTGTCCAGGTAGATCTCGCCGGTGGGGCTGGAGCGGCTGCCCATCTTGTCCAGGTCGGTCACGCTCACGCCCTCGGCCTGGTCGCCGTTTTCGTTGCGCAGGTCCACCACAAAGGCGCACAGCTTCTTCTTGTCCTCCACGGTGGCGTAGGCGTAGTAGATCACGCAGTGGGCCGTGGAGGCGTTGGAGATCCAGGTCTTGGAGCCGTTGAGCACAAAGTAGTCGCCCTTGTCCTCGGCGGTGGACTTCATGGACATTACGTCGGAGCCCGCGTTGGGCTCGGTGATGCCGAAGCCGCCCATGTACTCGGCGGTGACCAGCTTCTCGATGTACTTCTTCTTGGCCTCTTCGGTGCCGTAGCGGAAGATGGTGAAGGCGCAGCCCAGGGTGTTCATGTTGATCTGCACGCGCAGACTGCTGCTGGCCCTGGCGATCTCCTCGGTGATGATCATGGCCGCCAGCCAGCCCATCTCGTTTCCGCCATATTCCTCGGGGATGACCGTGCCGAACAGGCCCAACTCGGCCATGGGCTTTACCACCTCCTCATAGGGGAAGTAGTGATTTTCGTCCCACTCGTCGGCATGGGGCGCGATCTGCTCCTTGGCAAAATCGGCCACCATCTCCCGGAGCATGGTCAGCTCTTCGCTTAGCTTGAAATCCATAACGCTTATTCCTCCCTAAAAAGTAGGGGCCGCTCGGGTCCCCTCGGTTTGGGCCTGGTTATATGCAGCCCGGATTCCCACCGGGCGTCTTAAACTAACTCCCTGACCTTGGCGGCCAGGTTGCGGGCCACCACGAGACGCTGGATCTGGTTGCTTCCGTCGAAAATCTGAATCCCCTTGGCCGCCCGGAAAAGCTGGGCCGAGGCGTTGTCGGCCTTGGCCATTTCGTTGCCCAATACGTTGTAGGCCATGTCGGCCACCTTCATGGCCGTGTCGGCCGCGAAGCACTTGGCCATGGAGACCATGGACTCCACCTGGCGGGCGCTGGAGCGGTGGTCCTCCACCAGGCGGCACACCCGGTGGTTCAGGCTGCGGCACGCCTCGATGTTCATCTCCATGTCGGCCAGGACAAAAGCCATGCCCTGCTCGGAGAACAGCCGGTGGCGGGCGGCGTGCTCCAGGCAGTCGTTCAAGACCCCCTGGGCGGTGCCCAGGGCCAGGGAGGCCGCGCCCCACACCCGCATGGGGTTGGACACGTCGGCCAAGACCCGCCAGCCATCGCCCTCGGGCCACAAGCGCATGTTCTCGGGCACGAAAACCTTGTCCAAGAACATCTGGCTGGTGATGGAGCCGTGCAGGCCCATCTTTTTTTCCGGGGGAGCGAAACTCACTCCCGGCGCGTGGCGGTCCACCAAAAAGGCGCTGATGCCCGCCGCCCTGGGGCCGGGCCCGGTGCGGGCGAAAATCAGGTAATAACCGCCGTGGGGGCCTATGGTGATGTAGGTCTTGCTGCCCGAAAGCAAATAGCCTCCCTCGGTGGGCTCGGCCTTGGTTTGCAGGCTGGCCGCGTCCGATCCATAGTCCGGCTCGGTTAGGCAAAAGCCCATGGGCACGTCGCCGCTTTTGAGTTCGGCGAAAAGGCGCTTTTTCTGCTCCCGGGTGCCGGTGATGGCTATGGTGCGCACCACCGCGTTGGTCACGAACACCATCAGCGCCGCGCTGGGGCTGGAAGTAGCTATGGTCTCCACCATCAGGGCCAGGCTGGTGGCGTCGCCCTCCAAGCCGCCGTACTCCCTGGGCATGGACAGCGCGAACAGCTTTTCGCCGGCCAGGGCCTGGTAAGCCTCCTGGGAAAACTCCGGGGTGGCTTCGATCTGGCGGGCGATGGGGGCTATCTTTTCCCGCACCAGGGCCTTCACCCTCTGGTGGACATCATGTTGCTCAGGGGTCAAAAAAAGCATGCACCCTCCCGGCGAGGGCCACCGGCCCTCTAGGCTAAAGGTCTAACCTTAAGCTGATTCCTTATAGCCCATTTATCCGGGGTTGACAACAAACCGCCAACACAATGTAGCTATATTATGGCTGTTTTGTAAATCTTTTTTTACAAAAATCCTTCGCATTCTCGGCATAGGCTTGGCCATTGCCGCCATCGGCGGTTAAAATTTTACCCATGCCCAACCTTTTTGCCATGACCCGCATTGTTGCCCGCCCAACCCTGGCGCTGTTGCTCCTGTTGGCGGCCGCTCCCAGCCCGGCTCCGGCCATGGCCCAGGAACAAGGCTCTGCGGGGCCGCCCGCCGTGGCCGGGGAACAAGACATAACCGCCGGGGTCCGCTCCGGCCGCCTGGGCCGCGACGAGCTTATCGCCAAGGGCCAGGAGCTATCATATTTTGAGAAGCTTCGCCTATACTACTATGCTCAGGAGTTGGAGCCATATTTCCACGGAGTGGAAGAGGCCATCCGGGATCTGGCCCGCACCCCGCCGGAACAAACCCAGGAGATCGCCGCCGCCCGCCAGGCCCTTTACCGGGCCATGTCCCTGGCCCGCGGCCGCCTGGCCGCCGCCAAGCGGCCCGGACTGGAGATGGAGTGGCGCCGGGGCCTGACCGGGCTCATCTATTTGGACTACGATTGGCGCAACCGGGTGGCCGAACAGAAAAAGGACGAGATAAAGAACCCTTACGACCTGGTGGCCCTGTTGGACTGCCTGGACGCCAGACTGCGGGGACTTACCCAGCAAGATCTGGCCATCTGCCCGGCCCAGGCCGGGGATTCCGGGGAAAAGCGACCATGAAACCCAGCGACCAACACCACGAAATAGCCCAATTGGAAAACGAAATCCAAGCCTTGGCCAAGGAACAGGCCCTTTGCGCCGTTCAGGTCAAGGAGCTTATGGCGGCCGAGGCCGCCAGCGGAGAGAACCATGCAGCGGAGATTCACCGGCTGAAGCAGCGCAAGATGATGCTGGGAACCCAAATGCAACACCTGCGGGCCCGTATCGGCGCCTTGAAGCTGGGCCTAATTTAAAGGAGGAGCGTGGTGGATAAGAAAATCCTGGTGGCGGTGGACGGCTCGGCTTCGGCCCTAAAGGCGGTGGACTACGTGGGGCTCATGGAAGGGGCCATGATCCGGGAGCTTAAGGTGACCCTGCTCTACATCATGAACCCTATACCGCCCTCCCTGCGCCGGGACAGCCAACGGGACACCGCGTCTTTCAAACGGTTGCGCGATTTGGAAGCGCGCAACCGCAAGCAGGCCGCCCTGGTGCTGGACAAGTGCCAAGAGCATCTGGTCCGCCACGGCATGGACCCCGAGGCGGTGGAGAAAAAGTCCCTGCCCCGGACCAGCGACCCGGCCCGCGACATAATCTTCGAGGCCGAACAGGGCCTCTATGACGCGCTGGTGATGGGCCGCCGGGGGATATCCAAGGCCCAGGAGCTGTTTTTGGGCAGCGTGACCAACAAGGTGGTGCAACACGCCGAGCGCCTGCCCCTGTGGGTGGTCGGCGGCCAGGTCACCAGCCTCAAGGTGCTTTGCCCGGTGGACGGCAGCGAAGGCTCCTTGAAGGCGGTGGACCACATGGCCTTCATGCTGGGCGAAAACCCCGAATGCAAGGTCACCTTGCTGCACGTGGGGGCCTCCCTGGGCAACTACTGCACCCTGGACTTCGTGGAGACCGAGCTGGCCGAGGGCATAGAGGCCGACCTCATGCACTCCGACGCCCAGTGCATGGACGATTTCTACGCCCGGGCCTTGAAGGTGCTGGAAAATGCCGGCCTGGGCCCGGACCAGGTGGAAACCAAGACCAAGGAAGGCGGGCTTTCGGTGTCCGGCGCCATCCTGGAAGAGGTCAAGAAGGGCGGGTACGGCACGGTGGTCTTGGGCCGCCGGGGCGAAAACCGGTCTTACTTCCTGGGCCACGTCAGCGACAAGGTGATGGGCAGGGCCAAAGACATGGCGGTGTGGATCGTGGGTTAAGGCCCGACGCAACCAATAAAAGGGGCCGGGTTGGCAACCGGCTAACAGCACGTACGTGAAGCGGAAAACGGATGCCTTTCTTCGCGAACCCAGCGTGGCTTCCGACCGAAAAGGACAATATTGAAAAGCTAACCCAACAGATACTCAGCCAGCAAAGTAATTGCTAAATCAATACGTTACCTTTATAAATAATTAATTTACAAACCCTTCACTCCTCCTTTTTGTAGAATAGCTTCAAATTCTTTCCTCCTTTTAATTACAGTATATTTCAGAAGTCCCCCGATACGTTCAGTTAGTACCGGTAGTGAAGCTCTAAACAAGTCATGGCCATCCTCGCGGTAAGATGCGGGAGTTTCAATGTCAAATCCAAGAGATGTCAACACATGCCTACCATGCCTCGTAGCAGCCATTGCGTATACGTATTTCACACTATTTGAGTCTGTTATGTTGCTTATTATGGGAACGAGGTTAGACAGTAAATATTTTATCGGAGCTTGATGTCCTCGCCTTCGTGGTTTTTCAGTGCTGAATGGAGAAAAAATATATTTAATTATCGATGGACATTTTGGATTAATTATCACGCTTTCTACATATATTTTTTCAACGTTACCTTTTTCTTCTGGTGTCGCAATTGATGCGCCGGATATTTTAATTTCACGAACGACCCCTTCGAAAAATTTATCAAACATCTGATCATTTTTTTTGACAGGCAAGATGTCAATATGACCAATTCTTTTGCCATCCTCCAAAATTACAAAAAAGCCGCTATGGTTGGCTAAATACCACTCCTTCAGTTTTTCAAGTGGAGCTGCATCGGTAGGTTTATACGTCGCTTTTTCCAGCCTTGCTATCCAGTTAAGATCATCAAGTGATGCAGAACTAATTTGGTATTCTGATTCTCTATCGATAATTTTTCTCGGAAACTGCCTTCTCCTTTTAGCTATATCTATAATCCACATCGTCAAAATTGCCATTGATGCCGACAACAAAATTAGCAAGAAAGTATTTCTCGATACGTCCGGTAAAGCATAAATCGTTGCCAGACCACTTACAATAGCCAGCAAAATGACAATTTTCCCCCACGGAGTGTTTTGATTTACCTGCAATTTTATCCCCCCAGACCAAACCTAGTTAACCGACTAAAAGCACGCCCCCCAGCCTCGCGGGGATGCTATCCTTTCACCGTTTACAGTTTCAAATGTTGTTCTAGTCAACGCTGTAGTCAGGTGCCATAGCACCTAAAAATTTAATGAACTGCCCAGCAACTTCGTATTGGCAATGGATTAACAATGCAATAATTTAAAATTTAAAGTACGTTAAACAATATCGCTTCTCTGGTCAATAGTGTTTTTCGGTCCTTCCATTGAAAACATTTGGCCTTTGGTTTCAAGAGGTTGCACAGTTTTCCGTTCAGCGGTAGCCGCAGGCAGACAAGGCGTCCCGCCAGTGACAGCCGGAGGTGTGGCTTAAGCCACAGCGAGGCTGGAGCGCCGCAAGCGACGCCGCATGAGTGCGGCCGGCCGAACCGCCCACGCAGTTAACCCGGAGCCATGCCTGGCGGTTTTGCCGAGGCGTTCTAATGGGCATCCTGCCCCCGGCCTCGGACTGAGCCCCAGGCCCGCCGGCTTTTCGCCTAAAATAAACGGCCCGGGCGGTTTCCCGCCCGGGCCGTGATTTGGCTAGGCTGGATATTACTGATGATTGATGTTGAAGGTGCCGCCGCCGAATTCGTCGGAGCTAAACTTGCCCTGGATGTTTTTGCCGGACACGTTGCCTTCCACATGGATTTTGTGGCTGCCAGAGGTAAGCGTGCCCTGCAGGTGAGTTCCCGCGATGCCCCCGTTCAGCGCACCGCTAATGGTGCCTATCACCGTATTCTCCAGGGTGAAATTGCCGGTGACATTGTTACCGCTCTGGTTGATGTTGCCGTGCATGGAGCCGCCCGGCTTCTCGCAGTCCGGGGGGGTGCATTTCCACTGCCCGGCCCAATTGCCGGTGAGGTCGTTGTCTGCCTGGGCGATGGGCGCGGCGGCGAGGAGCAAGGCCCCGGTGAGCAACAAAATGCAAATTATCACGATTTTCCGCATAAAAGCCTCCTCCTCGAAAGCATTGATCAAAGCAGTTTCACCCTGTTTTGGTAACCGCAAATTAGCAATTTCATATCCATAAGTTGTTTAGTATACATTAATATCAATCATGCTAGTCAAGGGCCAAATTCTTTTAGCACCCCGGTGATGATGCGGCTCATGTCCTCTCCCGCCTTGCCCGCGTTTTCGATGACCAGGTCGATGGGTGAGGGCCGCATGTCCTCGGGATCGTTCACGTTGCTGATGGCGGCCAGGCCCATGACCCTGAGCCCCATGTGGCGGGCGGCGATGACCTCCAGCACCGTGGACATGCCCACCGCGTCGCCCCCCAGGGTGCGCAGCATGCGGGTCTCGGCCGGGGTCTCCATGCTGGGACCCTTGAGCCCCACGTAGACCCCCTGATACATCTGGATTCCCAGGACCCGGGCCACCGAGCGGGCCAGGGCGATAAGCTGGGGGTCGTAGACTTGGCTCATGTCCGGGAAGCGCTCGCCCCACTCGTCCACGTTGAGGCCGATGAGGGGATTGTCGCCGGTGAAGTTGATGTGGTCGGTGATGAGCATCACCCGGCCCGCCTCCATGGCCGGGTCCAGGCCACCGGAGGCGCAGGTCACCATGAACACCTCCGCCCCCAACAGGGTCAGGGCCCGGATGGGCAGGGTCACCTGGCGGGCGCTGTAGCCCTCGTAGAGGTGAAAGCGCCCGGCCAGGGCAGCCACCGGTTGCCCGGCCAGGCGGCCCAGCACCAACTCGCCGGCGTGGCTGGCGACGGTGGACACGGGGAAGCCGGGTATGTCGCCGTAAGGGACGCGCACTGCGTCCGTTATGGCCGCGCCCAGGTGGCTCAGGCCGGTGCCCAGGGTCAGGGCCACCCGGGGGGTGAAGCCTCCGGGCAGGCGATTCCGCAGATACTGCGCGGCCCGGGACACGGCATCCTGGTGTTCCATAATTTAGGTCCCCAACATATTGATTAAAAACATGCGCCCCAGCCTTGGTGGCACCAAAAAAGCAAGCTCGGGGCCCGCTGTCAACGATTTTCTACCCGCTTACGCCGCGATGCCGGCAATCCATGCGCAAGCGCCGCCCCCTAGTGAGCAAAAAAACCAGTTGACATGCCTGGCCGCGCTCACCATATTTCTATAAAGGCTGACCATGTCACGTCTTAAACCATATATGTCCCGCCTGAGCTTGGCCGCCGTATTGGCTGGCCTTTGCGGCTTGGGTGGGACCATGTTTTTTGAGCCCGCGCCGGAGGTGGTGGTGCATGTCTCCGCCTCCTGGCAGGTGCATGACCCGGCCGCCGCGGCCCGCCAGAGGCTGACCATGGTGCTGCCTCTGCGCCAGCGCCAGCGGGCGGTGTGGCCCATGGCTCGGCGCGCCGCCCGCAAGCACGGCCTGGAGCCGGCCCTGGTCATGGCCGTAATCCAGGCCGAGAGCGGCTTCTTCCACCAAGCCCGCAGCCATCGCGGGGCCCAGGGCCTGATGCAGATCAATCCGGTAACCGCCCGTCACCTTAAGCTGACCCACCCCCTGGACCCCCAAGCCAACCTGGACGCCGGGGTGGGCTATCTGGCTTGGCTCTACCGGGAATATGAAGGCGACCTCAGCCTGACCCTGGCCGCCTACAACGCCGGGCCTGCCAAGGTGGCCGAGGCCGGCGGCATGCCCGACATCCCCGAGACCAGGCAATACGTGGCCGAGGTCTTGGAGCACCTGAACCAATTCCGCGCCCAATACGCCACCATGGCCAGTTTCTAGGCCCCCCGCACCACGCACGACAGCGCCCCCGCCCCGGCCATTTCGGCCCGGCGGCGCCCGTCTGCCCCGTGTTGTGAAGGAATAAAGAAGGGACCAGGCGTCCCCGACAGGAAAAACACCACCACCCGGAGCCCGAACCAGGACCGCCCCTAGTGCCGGGGCGGCGGCGGACGCCGGGTGGCGCACGGGGGCCGGAGGTGCCGGCCCCTAAAACAAGCTACTACTTACGGCGCTGGTGACGCGTGGACTTGAGCAGCTTGCGGTGCTTATGCTTGCGTATCTTTTTACGCCGCTTTTTTATCACTGAACCCATGAGCCATACCTTTTTGGGTGCATGCCTGGCGCCAAATCGCCCCCAGGCTTTACGGAGTCAGATATATACCGGACAATGCGCCTTCCGGCAAGGACAAATAAGCCGTCAACCCACCAACATCCCCTTGGGCCGGGGGGCTCAAGCCAGGCTGGTGGTGTGGCTAAGATCCACCTGCCCGGCCTGGTTAAGGGCCTTGTAGCAATCGCGGCAAAGCTGGAGCCCGGCCTCGTCGTCCAGGGGCAACAGCTGGACAAGGTGCTCGAAATCATCGCAGGGCATGGAGGCCAGGGGCGCGGCGCTGATGAGCACCGGCGCCTGATTGGGGTTGGTTTGCTCCGTGGCGATGAGTATGGGCTCCTGCTCCTGGTCGGCACCGCCGGCCCGGGCGTGGGGCAAAAAGGAGTTTTGCTCGTAATTCCACAGGGTCCGGTCCAAAAGCTCGGCCTGGGCCGGGCCGGCGGCCAGGATCAACACCCTTTGGCCGGCGGCCCAATGGCGCGCGGCCAGACGGGCGGCGGCCTGCTCCAGGTTGGCGCCCGCCTGCCTCAAATTGACGTATTCCACCTTGACCCGGGCCATGGGCTTCCTCCTACCGTGATTTTAGCACACCCCCCCGCCCCCACCAATCCCCCCCGGGGCGTCCAGGCGCAAGCGCTCGGCAAAACGGCACAATTTAGCCGGGCTTTCTTGACACTACCAGGGGCGGGACCTATATTAAAAACCAGCGGACCGGCCCGTGCGGGCGGCCTGTCTGGTAAGATATGGCCCGAACCTCTTGCCGCCGGCGGGCGGCCTTAACCGCGAGCAGCGACAAAGAGATAAATGGCCAAAGATTATTACAAGGTGCTGGGGGTGGCCAAGGGCGCCCCGGCCGAAGAGATAAAGAAGGCTTATCGCAAGCTGGCCCTCAAGTATCACCCCGACCGCAACAAGGGCGACAAAGAGGCCGAGGACAAGTTCAAGGAAATCAACGAGGCCTACGCCGTCCTGAGCGACCCCAAGAAGAAGCAGGAGTACGACACCTACGGCTCCAGCGGCTTCAAGCAGCGCTACAGCCAGGAAGACATCTTCCGGGGCAGCGACATCAACGACATACTCCGGGGAATGGGCCTGGGCGGCGACGCCTTCAGCCAGTTCTTCGGCGGGGGCGGCCGGGGCGGATTCCGCACCTACACCCATGGCGGCGGGCCCGGGGCGGGAGGCTTCGGCTACCAGCAGCCCTACGGCGGCATGGGCGGAGTCCCGGCCCGGGGCACCGACCTGGTCTACGAGCTGCCGGTCAGCCTGGAAGAGGTCTTCCACGGCGGCGAGAAGATGGTCTCCTACCGGGTGGGCAGCCGCACCGAACGCATCAGCGTCAAGGTGCCGCCGGGCATAGAAACCGGCAAGAAACTGCGTCTGGCCGGCAAGGGCGAACCAGGCCCTCCCGGGGCCCAACCAGGGGATTTGCTCATAAAAATCAACGTACTGGACCATCCCCAGTTCAAGCGGGAGGGGGCCGACCTGGAAATCACCAAGGAGGTGCCCTTCAGCCAGGCCGCCCTGGGGGCCACCGTGGAAGTGAACACCCTGGAGGGCAAAAACCTCACGGTCAAGCTGCCCAAGGGCACCCAACCCGGAGCCCGCCTGCGTCTCAAGGGCCAGGGTCTGCCCCCGTTCAAGGGCTCGGGCCGGGGCGATCTTTTCGTGCGGGTGGCCATCGAGGTGCCCCAGCGCCTGAGCAAGAGCCAAAAAGAACTTCTGGAAAAACTGGCCGAGGAGGGCTTGTGATTTCACGTCGCCTTATCCCCATCATCCTGACCTTGGCCGCCATGCTGGCCCTGGCGCCGGTCGCCATGGCCGCCCTGGACTACCCCCGCCCCACCGGGCAGGGGGGCCTACCCAGCGCGGTGGGCGACTACGCCAAGATGATCCCCACCCAGGCCAAGCAGGCCATGGAAGCCATCGCCACCGAGCTTTACCAAAAGACCGGCGCGGCGGTGGTGGTGGCCACGGTGCCCTCCCTGGACGGCGAGAGCATCGAGCAGGCCGCGGTGCAGTTGTACCAAAAATGGGGCATCGGCAAAAAGGGCGAGGACAAGGGCGTGCTCATCCTGTTGGCCCCCACCGAGCGCAAGCTTCGCATCGAGGTGGGCTACGGCCTGGAGGGAGTCTTGACCGACGCCACCTCCGGAGCGGTGCGCGACCAATATTTGCTGCCCTATTTCAAGAAGGGCAAGTTCGCCCAGGGCCTGTTGGCCGGCGAGGCGGCCATCGCCTCCCTGGTGGCCCAGAGCGAGGGGGTCAAGCTCACCGGGGTGCCCGAGGTCAAGGTGGGCCGGGGGATGTCCCGGGGCTTCAGCCTGGGCGGCCTTTTCGTGGTGCTCATCATCTTCTGGCTGGTGATGCGCATGTTCGGCAAGCGGGGGGGCCGGGGAGGCGGCGGGGTTTTGCCCGCCATCCTGTTGGGCTCCATGATGGGCTCTTCCATGGGCGGCGGCTTTTCCCGGGGGGGCGGCTTCGGCGGCTTCGGCGGGGGGTTCGGCGGCTTTGGCGGCGGCATGAGCGGGGGCGGCGGCGCCTCCGGTTCCTGGTAGAGGAGAGTTAGCTAATGGCCAAGAAACCGCCCCAGCAGCCCGAGGACATCTTCGCCGAGTTGCTGGAGGATTTGATAAACTCCCTGGGCACGGACCTGCTGTCCGTGGTGCTTTTCGGCTCGGCCGCGGCCGGGCGCTACGTCAAGGGCCGCTCGGACATGAACCTGCTCATAATGGTGGCCGAGGGAGCCCAGCGCACCACCAGCCGCCTGCTGCCTTTTTTCAGCAAGTGGTCCCCGGCCGGAGTGGCCCCGCCCCTGGTGATGACCCCGGACTACCTGGCGGCCAGCACCGACGTCTTCCCAATCGAATTTTTGGTGATGTCCGCCACCCACAAGACCCTGCACGGCGAAGACCCCCTTGAGGCCCTGGAGTTGGAGCCGGCCCATTTGCGCCTGCAACTGGAGCGGGAGCTCAAGGGCAAGGTGACCGCCCTGCGCACCCGGCTGCTGGCCAGCGGGGGAGACGCCCGGGCCCTCACCGAGTTGAGCCGGGAGGCCCTGCCCGCCTTCGTGGCCTTTTTCCAGGCCTACCTGAAGCTGACCACCGGAGGCTTCCCCGGCGACCCCGCCGAGGTGCTGGGAGCGGCGGCCCAGGCCGGGCTCCAGGTGGAGGCCTTCCAAAAGCTGGGGCAGGTGCGCGCCGGACAGATCAAGCCCAGCCCGCCGGAGTTGGTGGCCCTGTGGGAAGAGGGAATCGCCGAATTGGATGAGATCAGCCACCAGGTGGATCGCCTGGCAGTTTAGTTTTTTTTCGCGGCCCCGGGGCCGCAAGGAGAGAGGTCATCATGGGCCGTGGAGCCAAATGGGCCATAGGAATCGGCGTTGTCGCCCTGCTTTTGTTCTTGCTTCTGGTCAGTCCTTACAACAGCTTGGTCAACCTGGACGAGCAGGTGAACCAGGCCAAGAGCAACATCGAGGTGACCCTGCAACGCCGCCTGGACCTGATCCCCAACCTGGTGGAGACGGTCAAGGGCTATGCCGCGCATGAAAAGCAGACCCTGGAAGGGGTGACCAAGGCCCGCCAGCAGGTGGCCGCCGCCCCCACCCTGGAGGGCAAGCTGGCCGCAAACCAGGGGCTCACCAGCGCCCTGGGCCGTTTGATGGTGGTAGTGGAGCGCTACCCGGACCTCAAGGCCAGCGCGAACTTCCGGGCCTTGCAGGATCAGTTGGAAGGCACCGAGAACCGCATCGCGGTGGCCCGCACCCGCTACAACCAGGCCATACTGTCTTACAACACGGCCATACGCCGTTTCCCCACCTTGATTTTGGCCCGCCTGTTGGGCTACACCCCCAAGCAGGGCTTCGCGGCCACGGCCGAGGCCCAAACGGCCCCCAAGGTGAAGTTCTAGGCGGAAGATTTAAACTGCGTCTGATTCCAAGGAGGATGCGCCATGATGGTTGATGAATGGACCATGGTCTGGCGCATCCTCACGGCCGCCGGGCTGGGGCTGATCATCGGCCTGGACCGGGAGATCCACGGCCGGGCCGCCGGGCTCAGGACCTGCCTGTTGGTGGCCATGAGCGGGGCTCTTTTGATGAGCCTGTCGCTGTACCTCACCCAGATCTTCGCGGCCAGCGCCGACAGCAGCGTGGTGCGCCTGGACCCCGGCCGCCTGCCCTCCTACGCCATAGCGGGCATGGGCTTTTTGGGGGCCGGGGCCATCATCCAGGGCCGCCTGCGCTCCCGGGGGGTGACCACCGGGGCGGCCATGTGGGGCTGCACCGGCATCGGGCTCGCCGTGGGGGCCGGGCTCTACATCCCCGCCGGGGCCGCCACTGTGGTTACCCTGGTGGCGCTCAAGACCTTCCGTGACATCGCCCGCTTCCTGCCTCGCGAGCAGAACGTCATGCTGCGCCTGGAGCTTAGCGACCCGGCGGCCGAGGACCAGATACGGGACCTGCTCAAGGAGCACAAGGCCCACATCCTCTTCGTGGGCCGGGAGCGCTGCCTGCCGGACAACACCGAGGAGGTGGAGATGTCGCTGTCCATCCGCTCGGGATCGGGCTGGCGCAAGATGCTGACGCAGATGGAAGAGGTGCCGGGCGTGTCGTGCTACTCTTGGAAGCAGGCCGAAGTACCATAATTTATTCATCGTGGTCGGCTTCGCCAGTCACCGGCATACCGCGTTGCTGGCGGCGCTCGGACCTCGACGTAGCTCAGGCTACGCCTCCGGCCCTCGCTTGCCAGACGCCTTGTCTGCCGGCGGCTGTCTGTGCCGGAGTTGGGCGCGATAATTACCCTAAGAGCTAGCAATTCCTTTACTGGCAGGGTGCCAATGTAGGGGCGGGGTTTATCCCCGCCCTCTTTAATTTCAGTAACAGCCGTCATCGCGAGGAGCATCTCTGGGGAGAGGCGACGTGGCGATCTTCGGCTCCCCCCAGGCGGAAAGGGTTGGGGCGCGGAGGAGGGATGGGCCATATCTTGTCGGCGTGGGCATGACAAGGGAAAAGGAAGGTTGCCACACAGCGGCGGACAGGCCGCTTTCACCTTCCCGACCTTTGCCTTCCGCCGCTGTTCGCAATGACGGCTATTTGCTGAATGGGAAGAGGGCGGGACGGGTGCATCCTGGAGGCTTGAGCGCTGCCGACAACGCAGCATGGCGCTTTCTGGCGAAGCCGCCCCTGGTAAAATACGCCTCTTTGCTCTAAATAAAAGACATGACTGGTATTGATCTAGAGCCCCTGCGCCAGGCGGCCAGGGACCTGCGCTATCTTCTGGGGCGGGGCTATCCCCGCGAGCTGGGCCTGAAGCTCGCCGGCGACCGCTGGGGCCTGGACCACGGCCAGCGCCAGGTGCTCCGGCGGGCGGTGGCCTCCCCGGACACGGCCCGGGCCCGGCGGGAGCGTCTGCTGCCGCTGGCCGCCCTGGCCGGCCAGGCGGTGGGGGTGGACGGCCACAACGTGCTCATCACCCTGGAGAGCGCCCTCATGGGCGCGGTGCTGGTGGCCGCCGACGACGGCGCGGTGCGCGACATAGGACAAAAGGGCCGCCACTACGGCCCTGGGCCCCACACCGAGGCGGCGGCCAAGTTGCTGGTGAACGCCCTGGCCCGGGCGGGGGCGGCCCGGGCGGTGATCCTCTTGGACGCGCCGCTGCCCTTCAGCGGCCAGATGGCCGGGGTGCTGCGCCTTTTGCTGGCCCAGGCCGGACTGGACGGCCAGGCCCGGGCCGTGGCCGTGCCTGAAAAGGAATTGAGAGTTTTCGAGGGCATCGTGGCCAGCGGCGACGGCCCCTTGATAGACGCGGCGGCCCAGCCCGTGGACCTGGCCGGAGCCATAATCCGGGCCATGGAGCCGCGCCCCCAAATGATCAGCTTGGAGACGGCATGAGCGAAGACAACAAAAGCAGGGGCTTGGGCATCTTTTCCGGCGGGCTGGACTCCATGCTGGCGGTGAAGGTGCTTGAGCGCGCCGGGGTGGCGGTGGCGGCGGTGACCTTCGCCACTCCCTTTTTCAGCCCCGGGCGGGCCATCCGCTCGGCCGGGCACATCGGGGTTCCCCTGCAGGTGGCCCAGGTTGGCGGGCCCCATCTGGAGCTGGTCAAGAATCCGCCCCACGGCTACGGCTCCAACATGAACCCCTGCATCGACTGCCACGCCTTCATGTTCGCCCGGGCCGGCGAGATCATGGCCGAGCAGGGCTTTGACTTCCTGTTTTCCGGCGAGGTGCTGGGCCAGCGGCCCATGAGCCAGAACAAGCAGTCCCTGGTCCAGGTGGCCAAGCTCAGCGGCATGGCCGAGCATATCCTAAGGCCCCTGTCGGCCCAGGTGCTGCCGGTTTCCCCGGTGGAGGAGCGGGGCCTGGTGGACCGGGAAAAGCTGCTGGGCCTGTCCGGGCGCAGCCGCAAGCCCCAGATGGCCCTGGCCGCCGAGCTGGGCATCAGCGACTACCCCGCCCCCGCCGGAGGCTGCCTGCTCACCGAGCCCGGCTTCAGCCGCCGCCTCAAGGATCTTTTGACTCACCAGCCCGACGCGGGCCTGGCCGAAGCGGAGTTGCTAAAGCACGGGCGGCATTTGCGCCTGAGCCCGGCCGCCAAGCTGATCGTGGGGAGAAACCAAAAAGAAAACGAAATATTGGAGCGCCTGGCTCCGCCGGGGGCCCATTGGCTTATCACCCAGGGCTTGCCCGGACCCCTGGGCCTGTACTTCGGCCCCTTGCAGGGCCCGGATTTGGAGCTGGCCGCTGCTCTGGTGGCCGGCTACGGCAAGGCCAAGCCCGGCCAGGTGGTCACGGTGGAGGTGGACCGGAGCCGATCCCTGGAGGCCGGCGCCCAGGGGCCCCGCCTAGCCGCGCCCTACCTGCTGTAGATGAAAAACGCCCCCGGCCCCGCGCCCCGGGACGATGCCGGCCCGGCGCCGGCCGCGGCGGTGAGCTGGGGCTAGTCGAAGGCGGTCAGGTTGAGGCCGCGCACCAGGGGAATGCCGTCCTCGAAAACGTCTATGAGGTTGAGGCAGGCGTATTCCTGGTCCAGGCGGAAGACGCGCTCCATGGGCATGCCCAACAGCTTGGCCAAAAACACCCGGTTCACTCCGGCATGGCCGATGACGCAGACCTCCCGCCCCATGTTCTCGCCAATGATGCCCTGAAACACCGGGATGATGCGCTCGGCCAGGTCTTCCAGAGACTCGCCCCCGGGTATGCGGTAGCCGGCCAGATCGGCCCAGCGGGCCTCCATCTCTTCGGGAAACTGATCCTGTATGGTCTTGAAGCTGAGGCCTTCCCATTGGCCCAAATTCAGCTCGCGAAGATCCTGGCGCACCATGGGCTTGCGGCGGGGGTCTTGGCCCTTGCCCACCGCTTCGGCCACCAGCAATGAGCGTTGCAGGTCGCTGCAATAGACCGCGGCCAGCTTTTTATCCGTCATGTAGCGCACGATGCCTTTGAGCTGCTTGGCGCCAGGGCGGCTCAGGGCGGTGTCGGTATGGCCGAACACCACGCCGTCGGCCCCGCCGCGCACCTCTGGGTGACGCCACAGATACAGGCGGGTGAAGATTTGCTTACGAAATAAATTGGAGCGAACCATACTGCCATCCAATCGCCGAGGGGCCCGGTGGACGCCTTCCGGCCCCTGTGTTATCCTCGCGAAAGATTACCATGATTGAGTGTACTAGCACCACGCCCGGGGGAATGCCATGACCCGACGCCTCATCTGGACCGCCGCCTTGTTGGCCCTGTTCACCTTAGCCGCCTCGCCGGCCCTGGCCCTCAAGGGCCCCAAGATCGTCTTCGACTCCAAGGAGGTGGTCTTCAGCGACGTGGTGGAGGGCAAGGAGATGACCGCCGTGTTCACCTTCACCAACACCGGCGACCAGAACCTGCTCATCGACAAGGTTAGCCCTTCCTGCGGCTGCACCGCGTCAAGCTGGGACAAGGTTACCCCTCCCGGCAAAAAAGGCGCCGTGACCCTGCTGTTGGACACCACCGGCCTGGGCGGCTCTTTCCGCAAAACCGCCGCCGTGGCCACCAACGACCCGGGCAACCCGGTGGTCACGCTTATCATGACCGGCGAGACCGTGGGGCGCATCAAGGTGGACCAGGGCCGCCGGGTCAGCCTCAAGGGCTGCCTGGGCTCGCCCATAACCGCCAGCGCCACCCTCAGGGACCCCCAGGGCAAAAACCTGGTGATCACCGGGGTGGAAAACCCCATGTCCGACTACCTGGAAGTGAAGCTCGTCCCCCAGCCCGGCGGCAAGACCTACCGCCTGGACCTGGTGTCCACGGCCACCGAGCCCTTGGACTTCGCCGGGCCCTTGTTCCTCAAGGCACCGGGCGGCGGCCCGGTGAGCGTTTGGGTGGTGGCCGAGGTGCGCGGGCCCTTTACGGTGCGGCCCCACGAGGTGATGTTCGGCACCCTCAACAAGGACACGCCCAACCCGCCCCAGCGCTCGGTGCTGGTCAAGAAGGCCTGCGCGGACAAGCTGAAGGTAGACCTGCTGGACTACAACAAGAAGCTGTTCATCGTGGAGCGGGACTGGCAGAAGCCCGGCGAGGAGCTGCTTTTGGTCATCACCCCCATCGTGGAGAACCTGCTGGTGGGGCCCTTTGACGAGAACCTGCTCATTCAGATGGGGCAGCGGGCCTTCACCGTGAAGCTCACCGGGCGGGTCAGGTAAGGCGGCTGCATTTGTGGGCGGCTTCGCCAGGCCAGCCGGGGGCTGCGTTGGCGGCGTCGGTCCGGCCTCGACGTAGCTTAGGCTACGCCTGCGGCCATCCCTAGCCACCGCCTTGCCCGCGACTCCCTGGCTGTGCCGCCGGCCGTAGGCTCAAATAAAGATCATGCGACGAGCACCCGGTTGGAGTCCCAACCGGGTGTGTTTTCTTTAGCAAGTCGGTGGTTGTCGGGCTTCGCTTCGCTCAACCCGGCCTACACGATTCCAAAAAATCCCCATCCAGTAACAGCCGTCATCACGAGGAGCATCTCGGAAGAGATGCGACGTGGTGATCTTCGACTTCCCCCAGGAAGGAGAAGCGCGGGGCTTGGAGGGGGGTGGCCGTGTCTGGTTGGCGGAGGCATGACAAGGGAAACGGAAGATGGCCGCGTCGCGGCGGGAATACCGTCTTTACCTTCCCAACTCTTGCCTCCGCCGCTCCTCGCCATGACGTCTATTGGCTGTGGGTAATGGGCGAGGCCCTGGTGCTTGGGTGAGAGCATCTCCTGGCGCACATGGGGTTGCTTGGTTTGCGGCCAAGGGCCGCGCCTCACGACCAAGCGATCTCGGTGCGAAGACGATGTTATCGCCAAAAGAGGTTTCGGCCAATGCCCGGTTGGAATTACAGCCGGGCATTCCTTTGCTAACCGGGAAATTCTAGGGACGAACCCTGCGAAAGCTTACCGGGGTCAGCAGCGTCACGGCGGCCATGGCCAGCCAGGCGCTCAGGGCGTTGGTGATGACGTCGCGGGGATCGAAGACCCGCTGGGGGTGGAAGTATTGGGCCACCTCGTCGGCCAGCCCCACCAGGGCGCAGCAGG
>Ga0180009_10003417_pt1 | contig 18082 bp, 19 predicted proteins | sample OS_PC_MetaG_FD_123537 | JGI IMG/M metagenome (GOLD analysis project Ga0180009, IMG submission 123537) | Groundwater microbial communities from the Aspo Hard Rock Laboratory (HRL) deep subsurface site, Sweden - OS_PC_MetaG | ecosystem: Environmental > Aquatic > Deep subsurface > Groundwater... | reverse complement strand
ATCCTACCGAACGTCGACGAGTTCCTCGGCTACTTCATGGTGCGAAAGGTGTTCGCGGGCAAGGGCCTGCTGCGCGCCGCCGGCATGGTAACGAAGAAGCTCGCCAGGTGGCTCGCCAAGAAGGGGTACGTGAAGGCGGAAGAGGCAGAGGACGCCGCCGAGCGCGGCGGGGAGGCCTCACGTGACCTGCCGAGGGCCGAGGGGCTGGCATCGTTGCTCCGCCACTTCGCCGAGGACCAAGAGCGAGGAGACGAGAAGAACGCGTTCGAGGATCACTTCACCCTGACCCGGGTGGAGCGCGGCAGGATCTGGCTCGAGGACCTGCTTGACGGCCGCGAGCTCGGTCCCATTGCCGTCCCCGAGGAGATCAGCAGCCGGTGCAAAGTAGGCTGGACGATCTCCGGGGTGGTGGGGTGTCCTGGCAAGCAGTGGCAGATCGTCGAGGCATGGAACGTCTATCCCTGATCACGCTTTCGGGGGATGAGGGTTGAGGAAGACGGCGAGCAAGCAGGGAGCTAGGGACGTGGGCAGGAAGAAGAAGGGGAGACGCGGCAAGGTGGTGAAGCTCCCTCCTCGCCGCACGAGAACGGGAGAGAAGCAGGTCAACCAGGACCGGAAGCTGTCCGAGATCATCAAGGAGATGGCGCTCCGCCTCTTCAAGGAGCCGGATGCTGCCGTGTCGCTCCCGGCCCTCGAGGCGGCGATTCTGCTGGCAAGCGCCGCGTGGAATGCCGCGCTTGGCGATCAAGGTCTCCGGGAACAGCACCGGGAGATGCTCAAGAAGTTCGACTGGGACGGCAGGCAGCCATGGCCAGAGCTGGTGTCCGCTGACACCGACCGCCTCATCACCGGGCTCGTCGAGTACAAGCAGTCACGCTATCCCGATGACCGCCGGCGCATAGTGGCGGCCGAAACGCGCTCCGACGGCAACGTCCGGGTTCACTGGGCCGAGGAGAACAAGCACGAGCTTGTCGCCGGCCCATTCGGCTCCACGACGACCAGGGCCGCCAGCGTGGAGAGCAGCCACCCTATCGCCGAGAAGCTGGTCGCGATGATGAAGAGGAAGGTCCGCGGCAAGGTCGTGGACATCAGGAGCGTCATCGCCGGCCGAGCTGCCGCAGAGGAGCTGCAGAAGAAGGTGGTGAGCAAGGAGCGCCTGGCCGGCTTCCATCCCGCGCACGCCGCCTATGTCTATGCCCAGAATCAGGTGTCGGTGTTCTCGGAGCAGCTCACCGCGCTGAAGGAGATGGCCCCGTTCGATGAAATTGTCTCCAGGGCCGCGGATCTCTACATGCCGAGCGCACCGCCGATGAGCCCGCTCACGATATCCTACTTTACCTGCTGGGCCTTCTTCGACGCCTGCGTCGGGCCGAGCGACGAGACCATCGGCACCACGATCCTGGAGGTGGGCGCCGCCTTCGGCACGCACCCCGAGATGCTGCGTCTCTTCAGGCAGATGCAGCAGTCGAGAATGGGGCTCTATGTCAGGGAAGGCGTTGAGGGCAAGCTGGTCTTTCTTCGCGAGCTTGTCACCGACACCGTCTACCGCACCCTCGTCCCGGTCGACTACCGCGGCGAAGAGGGCGAGCTCTGGTACGTGAGGCTGCTCCCGCCGCCCCTGCCCGGCGGAATGGAGCACGTCGCGTTCACCACCCCATATGTCCTGCTGAGGCCAGGGCTGCGCGAGTGGCAGGCCTACTTTCGTCGCACCCTGCCCGACGCGCCGAAGCAGGCTCGCCTCGACGCCTACGAGTGCCACATGAAGTTCGGTCCGACGCGCAGCTACTGGAACGAGTTTGTCTTCGAGGCCTACGTGAACCACCGCGAGGACGCCATCTTCCTCAGGGGGCTACCCGACATTGCCGAGAGCCGTCCGCACTCCGCGGAGAACAGCCAACGCTTCGACCGGTAACGTGGTCCACCCAACGTCTGCAGAAGAGGGCCAAGATGGACGACCTGGACTCCGAGTGGCAGCGCAAGGGAGCAACGCTCAGCGACAAGACCGCACGCAAGGAGCTCGGGCTGACGCAGGACGAGATCGTCGAGGCCATCCGGGCTGGCAAGCTCCAGTGCCAAATCTGCTCGATGCACGGGAACCCATGGCTGCGGCTGCTCCGCCGGGAGGTCGAGGCGCTGGTCAAGGACAAGCGCGGGGCAAAGCACCTGAAGGACCAGCAGGCAAGCGCCGAGCTGGCACGCACCGAGCAGGAGCTGAAGCGCCTGAGCAAGCAGGTCGCCGCACTGGAAAAGCAGAAGTCGACGCTGACCGCCAACCTCGAAGGGCGACCTCGCGGTCCTGCGCCAACAGGCGTCCCCGAGAAGCTGCTGCGCATCGTCGACGAGATCCGCGAGCAAGGATGGGCGAACCAGACCCGCCTGACCGCGCTCAAGAAATGGCTTGAGACCGGCCATCGCCTGCCGGCCTTCGCCATCTTCATCGCGACGCGCGCGGCCAACCGCAAGCGCAAAGCCACCGGACAGGCGGCCGACCTGCTCCGCAGGGCCCGAGAGCTCCTCGGAGACCAGCCACAGCTGCGCCTCGCGTCTCCTCGCCGCACTGCCCAGCGCCTCTTCGACGATCTGCGCTCGTTCCAGGACGAGCACAAGAAGGTAGGATTGGGCGTGGCGCGTGTGATCAAGAACCGCGACCTGTACCTGGTCGAGCAAGGGCTCGACATCTACCTGCAACGCTCTGCGTTACCAGCGGACGGCTACCGCCTCGCCGCCTCGTTCTGCGAGCACTACGATCCCCACCACGGCACCGGATTGAGCGGCCCCAGCCGCGCACGCATCCGGGAGATCGTCCAGTTCATCAACCTCGTGGAGGAACAAGAACGATGAACGACCTCTTCAAACAGGCCCGCCGCGCCGGCTTCGACATCGGCCTCTCGACCGCAAAGCTCACCAAGGCAATGGTCGACGTGCTCACGCAGCTGCCGCCAGAGGCAGCACCCTCGAAGGAGGTCGTCGTTCAGTACCTCGGCATCATGGGCCAGATGTCCAAGACCCGCGACATCAACACCGCCTGGACCAACGCCAAGCGCCAGGTCGCGCGAGACCACCCGGACAGGTTCTGCCTCAACGGCAAGGTCCTGCGCCGGGCCGAGGACATGAAGGACCGCCCGCGGGAGAAGCTCTCGGCAGCCGGCCAGCGCAAGCTCGCCAACCTCGCCGCAAAGGAAGGCATGACGCCCGACGAGCTTCTCAGCCGCCTGATCACATCCTGGCGCAAGACCAAGAGATGACCGCGCGTGACCGCCGGCTCCGTGTGTGCGTGAACGACGAGGGGTGTGTTGCCCAGCTTTGCGCCGGGTTGCAGCATTCCGCAAGATGATCGATCCTCCCGACGAGATGGGAGTGACCGTCTGGTACTTCCTGCGACCAGGTCCGGGCGAGCTACGCCCGGTCCCCCGCGCGACCGTGGAGGCCTTCTTCCTCAGCAAGGGCCGGCTCCCCCGCGACGAAAATGGACTCGTACGCCTCGTCGAGGTGCTCGTGCACCTGCAGGACCGCAAGGCGGTCGAGGTAACGCGCATCACCTTCCCACAGTACCGCGCCCTCGAAGACGGCACCCTTGACCGCGAGCACCACCAGGAAGTCATGGCCCTGACTGGTGAAGTAGCGTTCGGCGGCCTGGCCCTGCTCGAGCCACCACCGGGCGTGGTCAAGGCCGAGCATCGCTTCGCCAAACGTCGTCTGGAGCACCTGAGCCGGTGGACGCCCACGGCAGCAGAGCGCGCGGCGCTTCACGACCTGGTGAACCGCAAGGCGGGCCACGAGGTCATGTAGCCAGACCGTCGCCCGGCGCGACGCACCAAGGAATGGTCTGGACCTCGGCGTTGCCTGATGCCAGCCTTGAGCGCGTGGCGATGCAGGCACTGCAGCTCGACCTGTTCGAGGAACGGACAGTGCGCCTTGCCCGGGGGCGCAGCGCGCTCAGGGCATTCGACCTGTCTTCCGCGAGGGAGGAACTCGCTGCCTGTGTCCTGCGCTACCCCGAGGACCGCGAGGCGCGGGAGGGCCTTGCCCTGGCCTGCCGCCTCGGCGACCGGTTGGCAGAGCTGGAGGTCGAGCACGGCGATCCGGTGACCGCGCTGCTCCTCCTGGAGCCGGAGGTTGACGGGGCCACCGGTGAGGGGTGGCACCGGCGTCTGGCACAAGAGGCCGAGCGACGGCACGGCTGTGGCTGCGATGTTGCAGGAACTCCGGCAGGCCTGCACTGGCTTCTTGGCGGCAACTTGGAGGAGGCTCAGCGCTCCCTGCAGGACACGCTTGGCGGCAGGCCCGGGGATGCGCGGGCGCGGGCATACCTTGCCGATGTGCTGTTCTGCCGCGGCCAGGTCCGGCAGGCACGGCAGGAGTACCTCCGGGCGTTCCTCGCCGACCCGGAGGCGGTGGACCTCGACCAGCTCGCGGACCCGGACGTGGCCGCTCTGCCGGCGATCGCCGAGAACGAGTACGAGATCCCAGGACCCTGCCTCGACTGGGTGGCCGCGGTTGGGACCGTGGAAGGAGTCTTCCCGGTGCCAGCAGCCACCCTTCCCGGGATCGGCACGAGTGCAGATGCTCACCCGACCAACGACTCGCCGGGGCGCGGGCGCTCTTTCTATCGGCACCTGCTGGAGGAGCGCAGCGCTCGCTCCCACAATGAGCGGGTTGCGGCGCGCCGGAGGATGAAGCAGCACTCCCCGTCGCTGCTTGCGGCGTACCTGGGCCGCCTCCGGTAGACCCTCTGTGGATCGCTGGTGCCTCGGTGAAGGCGTCAACCGCGACGCCGAGGTGAAGTACCCGGTCTGACCCTGCCGATTCCTCGGCGACGTAGACCGCGCAGCATATGCCCGGCGAGTGGGCCAGGCTCGGCAGCCAGCACCCGCTCGGCCTAGCTGCTTTTCAACTGCGGTGCCTTGGCTCTCAGCGCCTTGCCACTCCCGAGGCTCACGTCCCGCCCGGCCTCGCAGCCTGCTGTGTAGCCGTCACCGTCTGAAAAGGGCGCTGTCCTGCTGCCCTTGCCCAACTTGGGGAAGAGCCTCTCGATGTGGGCCTGCACAGCAGCATCCTGCCTCTTGACAAGGACCGCACACTGCTCTCCGGCTGCTGTGTCCTTCAAGGCCTCCTCCTGCGCCTTGCGTTGTTCTCGCAGGCGCTGACAGATGGTGTGCACAGCACCGTTGCGAAAGGCATTGAGCCACCGTCGCTTCAAGGGCTTGTCCAGCTGCCCGACCAGCACAGAAGCCCTCCTTTCAGAAGCCTCACCGCGTCCGATTCGTATCCCGATCTCCGACACTTGCTCCTTGTAGTCCTGCACAGCGAGATCGTGCCACTTGTCCACGCCCTCTCTGGCGAGCCTGGCGATCTCCTTGCAGAGGTACCGATACATATAGACAACGGTGTCGACGTCCGACTTGTGTCCAAAGACCTCCACCGCTGGCCTGATGAAGCGGTCGATGAAAGCACGCGAGTTGCGACTACACCTTGCCGGCAACCACTATCGAGCATCTTTGCTGCATGCGGTGGCAACGAAACGTGCGTCAGCTCGAGAATGCCGTCAGGAGGGCAATGCTCCTTGGGGCGGACCAGCACACCCTGCTGCCCGAGCACTTCGCCGAGCCAGATGGGTCAGCCGAGCCCGACAAGAATCAGCAGTGCTCCACCCACACGGTCCTGGTGGAGGTCTACGAAGGGGACGTGGAGCGTGCTGCGCACCATCTCGGCATCAGTCGCAGCCAGTTCTATCGTCGCGCCAAACAGCACGGGATCCGTCCGTCCTCGTTTCGGAAGCGAGGTTTTTCGCAGAAGGACGAATAGCGGGCTGCAACCCTCCGTGTGGCTGCCATATCGACGACGCTGTCGACGCTGTCGTTCGTGCAGACCCGGTGTGCTACCATCGCTGTATGGAAAAATCTGTCGCGGCGCTGCATCCCACCTCGGACGATGTCGTGCGCGATGACGCCCGACCCTACTTCCTGTGGTGGACCGATCTCACGGTGGCGGAGCTGCGGCGCCAGCTGCAGCACGAGGATCGTGCCGTCCGCAGCTACTGGATGGGAGCCCTGCTGCGCGAGGCCAACACGCGTGATGTGTGGCAATTCGTCCGGCCGGAAGAGATCCGCGCGCTCTGGACCGAGCTGCAGCGGCACCTCGGTCGCGCGCGGGCACGCTGGGCATTCCTGCTGGACCTGCCCAACGACTGGCCTCCGCGCGCTGGCTCCACTGGACAGAGGTAGACGATGACGACCGCGCCAGAGCGGTTCGACCGCCGCATCGTGCCGGAGGATGCGCTCGATCTGGTGCGAAGCTGTCAGCGCCGCGTCGGGTGCCGACTCGGCGGCGGAGCGGCACTTGGGGGCGCCTACCTGAGCCACCGTGTGTCAGACGACCTCGATCTCTTCCTGCCAGCCGCCACGGACCTGCAGTTGCTGGCCCGCGATCTACCCGGACTGGCGCATGCGCTGGGCGCTTCCTTCCGTCCGGTCCAGGAGTCGCCGACATTCGTCCGGGGCGCCGTCACGCTTGGGGAGCGCCAACTCCTGATCGATCTCGTCCACGACCAGGCAGCTCCCCTCGAACCTCCGCCCTCCGTGGAGGGCGTGGTCATCGAATCACTGCCGGACCTGAGGGCCGCCAAGCTGACCTGCATCCTGTCGCGCGCCGAGCCGCGCGATCTGGTGGACCTGCTCTTCCTTGACCGGGCTGGCTACCCTCCCGAGGAGGACCTGCTGCTGGCGCAGCAGAAGGACACGGGGCTGGACCCCGGCGTCCTGGCCTGGCTCCTGCGCGACTTCCCCCTGGAGCCGCTGCCCAGAATGCTGCAGCCGCTGGACCCGGCCGAGCTGACCCGGTTCCGCGACGAGCTCTGCGCGAGAATGAAACGGGCGGCCCTTCCGAAATGAGGGCTGTGGGGGCGCTCGGGAACGCGGACGAGGCGATCCATCAGGGCGGCAGGGCCCTGGAGCTGTGCCCCGATTGCGAGATGTTCTGGTCCAACATGGGCTGGTACCACCTGTGCAAGGGTTCGCTTCCGGAGGCCCGGCAGGCGCTGCAACGGGCGCTGGCTCTTGATCCGGACCTCGAGTGTGCCGGGTACAACCTCGAGGTGCACGACTATCTCTGCCGCCATGGCGGGAGTTTCCTGGACTACCTGCTACGCCCGACGGACGTGGACGAGATCCATCGGCTGGAACAGGAGGAGGACTTCGAGGGGCTCCAGGAGCTCCGTGGATCGTACGACGCCAGCCGGCTCGAGGCCTGGGCCCAGTGCGCCGTCCAGGAAGACGAGCGACAGATCTCCCGGATCGGCGACAGGGTCTCCACGCTCCGGAGCTTCTTCGGCTTCGTCGACAGCATCAGCCAGGAATCGCCGCTCAACGCGGACGTGCGGTACCTCGAGGATCTCTTCAAGCCGATCATGCACAAGTTCATCTTCAAGTTCAGAGACGTGGATCGGGCGATGATCGAGGAGCTATACGAGTGTCTGTTCGACTACCTCGGTTTCCTGAGCCGGCGGAGACTCGTCGACGCAGATGGCCTCAAGTCATTCAGAAAGCACGCCGTGTCCCTGAAGACAGAGCTGATCGACGTGATGATCCGGTACGACGCGATCCGCCACAGCGACGAACTCGACGACGACGAGAAGGAAACGATCCGCGACGAGCTGTTCGAGGGCGACCACGCCTGGCCGTTCCTCTGACCGTTCGATCAAGGGAGCGAGTCGGCCTGTGCGTCACGGAGCCCCTCTACGTGCTATCATGATGTTGGTTCTCGCAGGCAGGTGCCCAATGGAATGGAAAGAGAGGATCTCGCTGGACCCTGAGGTTCTCGTCGGCAAACCGGTCATAAGAGGCACCAGGATCGCGGTGGAGCTCGTGGTGGATCTGCTGGCTCAGGGATGGAGCGAGCAGCAGATAGCCGATAGTTATCCAGGCATCACCAGGGAAGATATCCGTGCCTGCCTGCGCTATGCTGCCGAGGTTCTCAAGTCCGAACGCGTGTATCCCCTGTCGGCGTGACGAATGCGCCTGTTGGCCAACGAGAACATCCCCAGGCCAGCTATTGATGCCCTGCGTGCCCGCGGACATGACGTCGTGTGGGCAAGGACCGACCTGCCCGGTTCCGACGACGAAACCATTCTGCGAGTCGCACAACAAGAGGAACGCGTCGTGGTCACGCAGGACAAGGATTTCGGAGAGCTCGCCTTTCACTATGGACTTCCGGCGAGCTGCGGCGTTGTGCTGTTCAGGCTGCAACTGCCTGGCCCCGAGGCAGCCGCCAAGAGGATGTGTGCTGCGCTGGAGGAACGCGACGAGTGGACCGGCCTCTTCGTCGTGATCGAAGAGGGCCGGACGAGGACGAGACCGCTTCCTCCCGCCCGAGTCCGGTAGCGCCGCTCTCGTCGCGGACCGATGAATGCGCCAAGACCGCCCGTCAGAACCCGAATCCGACCCGGAAGTAGGCCAGGATGTTGAAGTCGAAGCCGGAGGAGTTGTTGTCGGTCTGGGCGATCGGCTCGGCGGCCCCGCCGAAGAAGTAGTGGTAGCCGACCACCGGCGAGAGCCCGACCGAGAAGAACTTGGCGAAGTCGTACCGCAGGCCGACTCCGGCCCTCGCGCCGAAGCCGCGTGTGTTGACCTGGTCGTGGATCGTCACCTCGATCCCCTCGACGGTCATCTTGACGCTGTCGGGCAGGGTTCCGAAGTAGTAGCCCCCCGACCCGCGGATCACCAGCCGCCAGCGCTTGGACAGGTCGATGGTCCAGTCGCCGCCGAGGTTGAAGGTCAGCATGTTCGATCCGGCATCCCCGCCAAACCAGCGCAGGTAGTCGATGAAGACGCCGATGAACAGGATCTTGACTCCCACCTCGGCGCCGAACGCACCGCCCCGCACCCAGCGGTAGAAATCGTTGTCACCGTTGCCGGTGCCCCAGCCGTAGCCCATCTGCCCCCTGCCCCACACCTCCACCAGCTTGCCGTGGGCCGGGGCGCTGGCCGCGAGGATCACGACGGGCAACAGCACCAACAGGACTCTTCGCATCGAGCTCATTTTGCGTCTCCAAGCAAGGTATTGAGTTTCCGGGGATCGAACCCCTGCATCAACGTGCCTCTCACCTCGAGCACCGGAACGCCCGAGGCGGAGATGCCCGCGGCGCGCGCCTTCTGCAGCAACTCGGCGGCTGCCTCCCGGTCCTGCTCGATGTCCTTCTCCACGAAGGGGATGCGGTGTTTGGTAAGGTAGTCGCGGGCCGTGCGGCAGGCCGGGCACCAGCTGGTGGAGTAGAGCACCACCGCGGCCGAGCCCCCGGCAGCCGGCCGCGAGGTGGCGCCCGAATGCGCGCGGTTCACAGCGGCCGACTCGAAGGTGGTCCGGGGCAACACCACATAGGGGTAGGTGGAGTCCTTGCGCTTCTCGCGCAGGTCGGCGACGTAGACCAGCTCGTGGTCCATGCGCCGCGAGGGCTTGATCCGCAGGTCGACCACCCGCACCCACCCGCGGCGTTCCTGCGGGACCTTGTCCATCTGCTCCACGGTCTCGAACGACCCGTCGGGCCTGGCGAAGGTGAACAGCATCTTCGCCACCCCCGTCACCTTGATCCGCGGCAGGGAGGATGCCTGGATCTCCTGGCCCGGCGCCGGGGGGCTCTCCCTGTGGCAGGCGAGGAGTGTGATCGTGATCACGAGAAGCGAAGCACGCATGGTCGACTTGGATTATAGCCGTCGAGCAGGCCGGCGCAAAGCGAAGTGGACGAGCGTGGATCAGTCCTTGGTCAACGGGAGCAACATCACCAGCATTTCGGTGACGCTCTCGACCTTGCCAGCCCGCGCGACTTCCTTGCCCGTCGGGTCGAGCAAGACCAGCTCCGGGAGCTTGGTCGAACGGTACTTCTTGCGCACCTTGCCCCCCCGATCCATGTCCTGGTCCACATCGACCTTCAGCAGCACGAAACGGTCCACCAGGTGGCGCAGCACGGCGGGGTGGCTCAGCACCTCCTTCTCCATCACACGGCAGGGGACGCAGCTCTTGGCCCAGAAGTCGATCAGCACCGGTTTGCCCTGCTCGCGGGCGAGAGCGAGGGCCCGGGGCTCGTCGTGGATCCAGGGCAGCTTGATGCTGGGGGCCAGCACGAAGTTGACCAGGCCGAAGAGCCCGACGCTGACGAGCAGGACGCCCAGCACCTTGCGCACGACCTTCAGCCAGCCCTGATGCAGGGTCAGGTGCACTGCTCCAAGCAGCACGCCGACCGCCACCAGGCCGAGGTTGACGCCGGCGAACAGCCAGCTGGTGCCAGCGTACTGCGCCAGGTGGACCTCGACGTTCTGCAGGTAGAACAGCGCCGCGGCGAGCAGCGCGATGCCGAGCACGCTTTTGACGCCATCCATCCACGGACCGCTCTTGGGCAGCGAGACGGCGAAGGTGGCGATGACCCAGAACAGCACGCCGATCCCCAGCGCGTAGGTGAACAGCAACGCGCCTCCCATCAGCACGTTGCGTGTGCTGGCCACATAGCCCAGGATCCCTGCCAGGACCGGTCCCGTGCAGGGGGCGATCAGGACACCCCCGACCAGCCCCATCGCAAAGGCACCGAGGAACCCTCTGCCCCCCACGTTCGCCATGCGGTTCTGCAGCCAGAAGGGCAGCCGGATCTCCCACAGCCCGAACATCGAGGTGGCCAGGGCGACGAAGAACAGGGCGAGGGGCACGACGAACCAGGGCGAGCTGAGCACGTTGCCTGCCATCCAGCCGCCGAGGGCCGCCAGCACGCCAAGGCAGGAGTACATCAGCGCGATCCCCAGAACGTAGAAGGTAGCGAGCAGGAACGCGCTGCCCCTGCTCCTGGCCTCCCGAGCACCGAAGATGCTGACGGTGATCGGGATCATGGGATAGACACAGGGCGTGAGGCTGGTCAGCACACCGGCGCCAAAGACGGTGGCGAAGGCCCACAGTGTCCCCTCGGCCATCGACTGTTCCACAGAACCCATGTCTCGGCAGTATAGCGCACCAGCGCTTGCAGGCCACGAAGGTGCAATGATCTCCTAAATACCCTTGACTATAGAATTATCTGGGTTAGGCTGATCATTCGATTCCGACGCAGCAAGGCTGACATCGTGGACAAGGAACAGCTCACCAAGCTGCTGACATTCGGCATCCAAAGGGGCGTGTCGGACATCCACTTCGCGGTGGGCCACCGGCCGCACTATCGGGTCAAGGGCGACCTGCTGGCCGCGAAGTACGCGCCGATGGTGCCGGAGGACACCGTGGACATCGCGCGGGTCCTGCTCGACGACCCCGACTGGGAGCCGGGGAGCCTGGTTCGCGAACGCGACTTCTCCTACAGCATCCCCGGCGTGGGCCGCTTCCGCATCCACATCTTCTTCCAGCGCGGATCGGTCGGGATTGTGATCCGGGTCATTCCCTACGACGTCCGCAGCTTCGAGGCGCTCAACCTGCCCAAGGTGCTCGCCGACATCGCCAACTCCCGACGCGGGCTGATCCTGGTCACGGGCGCCACCGGGATGGGCAAGTCCACCAGCATCGCGGCGATGATCAAACACATCAACGAGACTCGCAACGCCCACGTCGTCACGATCGAGGACCCGATCGAGTTCCTCTATGGACACGGCAAGTGCATCATCACCCAGCGCGAGGTGGGCAGCGACACGATGAGCTACCGCGAGGCGCTGGTCGCCGCCCTGCGCCAGGATCCCGACGTGATCATGGTCGGGGAGGTGCGAGAGGTCGAGACGGCCGAGACCTGCCTCAAGGCGGCCGAGACCGGTCACCTGGTGATCAGCGCGATCCACACCACCGACGTGAGTCGCACGGTGCAGCGCTTCGTGGGGATGTTCGCGCCCGAGGCGCAGGAATCGGTCCGCATCCGGCTGGCCGACTGCCTGGCGGCGGTCATCTCGCTGAGGCTGCTGGTCAACAAGAGCGGCCTCGGGCTGATCCCGGCCGCGGAGATCCTACGCGGCACGCGAACGGTCCGCGAGAGCATCCGCCGTGGTGATCGGCTCGACGATCTGCCCCGCTCGATGGAACAGGGCAGGGATCTGTACGGCATGCAGACCTTCGATCAGCACCTGCTCGAGCTCTACCAGAACGGCCTGCTCAAGCTGGAGGTGGCCAAGGCGGCGGCCTCGAACCCCGAGGACTTCGAGCGGGCGGTCACGTACGAGTAGTCACGAACCGAGCCGGGCCTTCACCCGATCCCTCTGCTTGCGATAGGGTGGGTGCAGCTCCAGGAACAGCCTGTACTCCCGCTTGGCCTCGTTCCAGCGGCCCGCCTGCCACAGCAGGTCGCCGAGCAGCATGTGGGCCGCGGTCGAGCTGGGCTGGATCCCCGCTGCTCGACGGGCGTAGTCCAGCGCATCGGCCAGGCGGCCGGCTCGCGCCAGCTCCCTGGAATACTCAATCTGACCCATGGCCTGTCGAAACCGCAGCAGGTCGGGTGAGTCCCGGAGCGGGTCAGCGGGGATCGGCTCGATCGATGTCATCTCCTTCACCGGCATGCCGAAGACCGCCTTGAGGTCGACCGGGACGAAGGGGCCGAGCAAGTTCGGGCCCCGGGAGACCCAGAGGACCATCTCGGTCAGATCCAGCACCACGGAGTGGGTGGCGATCAGCGCGTCGAGGGCATTGCGGTTGCCGAGCCCCAGCGGCACGTCGTCGATCCCTGTCCGATTGCGCAGGATCATCGCGGCGGTCTTGACGTCGATCCGCCCGCCAAAGCGGCCGAGCAACTGTACCAGCCGCCGGTGGCGTGCATCGCTGGTGGTGTGGCGCCGCAGCCAGTCGTTGCTCGCGTCGGCCTTGTACTTCTTGGCGAGGAAATGGTTGGCCAGGCCGATGACCTGGCTCGCGCTCCTGCGCACGGCAAGCTGACCGGGGGAGAGCTCCACCACCACCGCCTCCGGGACCTTGCCGTCTGCAAGCAGCAGACCCTCGGCGACCATCACTGGATCTCGCTTGATGATCGCCAGCGCTTCCTGGATGCTCCCAGCGCCCTCCAGGATCTCGCGGACCAGAAACGCCATCGGGATCCCGGGTTCGAGCGGGTCGTCCGTGCGCGCGGCGTTGATCGACACGTAGATCCGCTTGGCGTTGACGCCGGTGACAACGCCCATCATCCCGGGCCAGGCGACGGAAACGAAGGGGATTCTGCCCGGCGTGTGGAACGTGATCACTGCCTTGTCGCGATCGAAGATATCCCCTCCCTCGAAGTCGAAGTTGCGACCGACGATCAGATGACCCTGCGTCGTCTTCTTGCCCCAGGCCGCCAGAGCGGTGCAACCGATCAGCGGCGACCCGTCGAGGCGCTGCGTGATGTCGTGCAGGGCATGGTAGAACACGAGGCGGTGGAATGGCTGCTCCGGAAGGTCATCGGTTTCCAGCATGGTCCGACTGTAGGCCGCCAGCTCGACAAGCCGCCGGGGCGGGATATGTGCCGGCATGTTTCGGAAACGCCAGCGCACGATGTTGTCTGCCACCCAGCGCCTGAGCGGTGTCGTGACAAACCGCCGCATCAACCGTGACAGATGGAGCTCGATCTCGGTGGTGATGCGACCCGCCAACAGCCCATGGGCGTGGCCCATCTCCCTCGGATTTCCGCTCAGGCTCAGGTGCCACACGCCGTCGCGCCGCTCCATCCAGCTCGCGTCCACGGAAACACGACGCTGGCCGTCGACGCTGGCCGCGGCGGGCAACGGCGGGCCGGCGTCCTTCGGCGGAGTATGCAGGGTCCAGCGGCGGAAGGCCGTGTAGGTCAAGAGCAGGCTCACCGCGACGGCCAACAGGCCGAACGCGAGGCGCCGCAGCAGTCGGCGCAGACGCTCCTTACGGCGCTGGCCGATCATCAACCCCAACATCAGCCCTCCCCCTTCGCCAGGACGACGGCGCAGCTCCCGCCCCCGGCGGCGTGCCCACAGACGAGCACTGTGCCGACGCTGGCCTCCCGGGTATCGGTCACCAGGCCGGCAACCGGCACGTCAGGGTCGAGCTCCCCGCCGGTGACGGTGGGGTAGATCCGTCCCGAGCGCAGGACCTCGACCGCAGTGGCGAGCCGCAGCGACCCGGAGGCCATCCAGGTGCCGAGGGTGCCGTGAGGGCTCGTGACCGGAACCGCACGTCCGGCGAAGACCCGCTGCAGCACCTGAGCCTCGAGACGGTCCAGGTCCCGGCTGCCACAGCCCTGCCCGATCACCAGGTCGATCTCTTCGGGGTCCAGACCCGCATGCTCCAGCGCCCGCGTCGCCGCCTCGACGCCCGCCTCCAGGGCGGGGCCCACCTTCCGCCCGGACTCGATCGTCGGCCCCCACGCCACCAGCGGCCGGTCTCCGCCTGCCGCCCCCACTCCGGCCACCTCGGCCAGAATCGTGCCGCCCCGCGCCCGTGCTCCGTCAGTCTGCTCGATCAGCAGCAGGGCCGCCCCCTCCCCCAACACGACTCCATCCCGGCCGCGCCGGTAGGGTCGCGCAACGCCCGAGGCGAGCCCGCCCAGCCTGCGATATCCGTGGTGCGTCGCCCGCGAGAGCTCGTCCACCCCGCCGCACAGGATCCCGTCTGCGCGCCCCAGCCGCAGCGCCTGGACCGCGATCATCAGGGCCAGCTCACCGGAGATCTCCTTGTGGCTCACCGTCGTGTTGAACCCTTGCAGCCCCAGCTCGATCGAGATCTGCGACGCCGCCACGTTCATCACCGTGGCCGGGAACAGCGCCGGGTTGGCCAGCGACGGATCTTCGTCCAGCAACTGCCCGATGAACTCAACCGTGTCGGCCAGGGCACCCAGGCCGGTGCCAATCACCACGCCGGTCTGCGGCCCGGATTCCATGCCCGACTGCCGCAGCGCCTGGATGCCGGCGACCACCGCCATCCGTGACAACCCGTTGATCCGTCGCAGCCGCCGGGGCGGGATCCACTCGCGAGCATCGAAATCGCCGGCGGCGGCGCCCAGGTTGTGCGGCGGGGCGGCCCATGCCTGTCCCAGATCGCACAACAGGTGGCGTCCGGACAGGAGCGATTCGAAGCACTGGTCGACGCCGGCGCCGGCGGCCGAGACGACGCCTACCCCGGTTACCGCGATCCGCGGGCAGAGTCCTCGTGAGGCGTTTTCGACGTCGGCTGTCATGTTCACTGGCCCAGGTCACCCAGCAGGCCGAGGAGGGCATCGATGCGGATACCGAAATTGTAGCCGGGCAGTTGCTTGGCCACCATCAGGTTCCCGGCGCGTCCGGTGCTCGGATCCAGAACCTGGAGGCTGCCCGGCTCGACGTAGCCCCCCGTGTTGACCGCGATCACCTTCCCTACCTGGTTGAAGATGGGGCTGCCCGAGGTCCCTCCACTGGTGAACGCGCTGTGCTGGATCAGCAGGTTCTCCTCGAACTTGCCGAACCGACCGTCGAGCTGCGTGACCCGCCCCACCACACCCTGCACGAGCGTGGCGTTGGGCGACGAGACGTTGGCCAGCCGCCCGGGGAAACCGTACATGTACATCAGATCGCCGGACTCCAGCTCGCGCAACTCCTCCTGGCTGGCCAGCTGGACCAGCACCGGCAGATCGCCATCGAGCTCCAGCACGCCGACGTCTTCGCTGATCATCTTGCGTGGTTTGTGGTAGCGCGGATGATGCGCCAGCCTGACGATGCGGTACCGCCTCTCGGGGTGACGATTCATCACCACGAAGATCTCCAGGCGCCTCGCGCGGAACTGCTCGAGCGCGATGACGCAGTGTGCGTTGGTGGCGAGGACACGCCGGCGCACGGCGAAGGCGGTGCAGAACCCCTTGGCGCCCCTGTCCGCATCGTGGAACGCCATCAGGAACACACCCATCAAGTTGCGCTGGACGATCCCCTTTCCGGCTGCTCTGGAGTCCGTCTTCGCCAGCTTCTGGTTCAGTCGATCCAGCTGCTGCGCCAGGTGCTGTTTCTCGACGCTGGAGGCGCTGCGCTGCTGGTCCATCAACTGCGCCATCTGGCTGCGAAGACCCTCCTGCGCCTGACTGGCCTCGCGATGCTCGAAGTGTCGCAGCACCAGGAACCCGGCGACGGTGGCCAGCAACAAGACCACCAGCAGCACCGTGATCCGCCGAAACCGGCGGGTGCTGTGGGTCACCGCCTGGTTCACCATCGAACGCATGAAGACCGTGGACTTCCCCAGCCCGCTCCTTCCCTGCTGCTTGGCTTGCTGCAGCGCCGAGTCGATCATCACCGCGACGGTTCGCGCCCCCACCTTGTGCTCGGGCCCGATGGTGGCTGCCGCCGCCGATCCCGGCGACATCGGCGCCCGGGCTGGCGGCTGGTGCTGCTCCACCGGGAGCGTATCGGTGTCATCGATGAACCTGATGCGCAGCACGGGGCCGTCCTTGCCGAACTGGATCTCCTGCCCGCTGGCGAGCCGCGCGTTCTGTATCTTCTCGCCCCCGCGGAAGGTCCCGTTGGAGCTGCCGATGTCATTGAGGTAGTAGCCGTCGGCCGCCTTGCGTATCTCGGCGTGATGCCCCGAGACGTTGAGGTCCCGCAGCGTGTCGAACACAACGTCGTTGTCGGGATGCCGACCGATACGGACCAGTTCCTGGAACGCGAGCTCGATCCGCTCACCCGAGCGTGCTCCTCCCTGGAATAGGAACTCGATCTTCATCGACGAGGATTCAGCGTCACGCCCTCTCGAAGCGCAACAACTGATCGCCGATGCGGATCATTGCGCCGGGCAGGAGGTCGAGCCGGTCCCGGATTCGGATGAATGTTCCGTTCGAACTGCCCAGGTCCTCCACCTTGGCCTTGCCCCCCAACATGGTCAGGGTGAGGTGGCGCCTCGACATGAACTCGTCGTCGGGATAGATGATGTCCCCGTCCTCCCGGCCGATTGTGACCTTTGTGCGATAGAGGTGGTGTATGTCCCTGGCTATCCCGGCGACGGTGAACTGCTTCAGCCTGCACCAGGGTGTTCGAAGCGGTGAGCCGAAGATCAGCACACCGTGCTCCACCGCCGGGGTCAGGTCGCGCTCCTGCTCGCTCAAATACTCGAGGCGGACGACCTGCTTGCCCAGCAGCAGATAGTCGCCGTCCTCCACCTCGCAGGGCTGGGTGACCCGGACGTAGACACCGTTGGTGGAGCCCAGGTCCCGAACGATCCAGCTGTTGTTCTTGATGTAGAAGCGACAGTGCCGATCCGAGAGGTAGGGGTCGTCGCCGAAGCGCAGCTGGCCCTGGGTCCGCCCCAGGTCCACCGACTCCTCCAGGATGCTGTGCACCTCACCGTCGCTCCCATCCCGATTGACCGACACCAGCCGGCCCAGGGGCTCCCTCGCGTGCTGCACCACGTCGCTGGCACAGACGCGCTTGGCGCCCGGGCCCAGCGTCGCCCTGTTCACGTCCGGTTGACCCGATTCTGGAGTCACGACCGCTGGATCAGCCGGGGACATCCCCGAAGGAGGCGTCGCCGATCCGCTCTGGATCGCGCCGGAGACGGAGGCCCGGTTCGGAGTCTGCGCAGGCGTCTGCGATGGCGACGCCGACGTTGCTGCCTGCGACTTCGAGGCAGCCTCCATGTCGATGATCGTCTTGGCCATCTCCGGCTCGCCCGGCGCCACACCCGGCGCCGAGGTCGGAATCATCGTCTTGGCAATATCCGGCTCGCCCAGCGCCACACCCGGCGGCGAGGTCGGAATCATCGTCCTGGGCACGACTCCGGTGGCGACGGGCGAGGCCCCGGGGGGTGCGGGCGCCGGATCGGGTGTGGGCGTCGGATCGGGTGCGGGCGCCGCCTGAGATGGGGCCGGCGTGGCGGCGATCGGCGTCCCGCAATGCTGGCAGAACTTGTACCCGGTGGGGGTCTCCCCGCCACAGGACGGACAGGAGGTCTTGGCCGGCTGCCCCTGAAGGGTCTCAAGCGGCGAGCCGCACATTTTGCAGAACTTCATTCCCGGAGCGTTGAGCGTCCCGCAGGAGCCGCAGGTGGCGCCAGAAGCAATCTCGGAGGTCGACTTCTTCACACGCGGCCCGCTCTGGCCTTGGGTCTTCGGTACCTGCTGTGGTGTGAGTGGGGTGCCACAGGACTGGCAGAACTTCGCCCCCTCACGGTTGTCTTTGCCGCAGTT
>Ga0180009_10003416_pt1 | contig 18086 bp, 17 predicted proteins | sample OS_PC_MetaG_FD_123537 | JGI IMG/M metagenome (GOLD analysis project Ga0180009, IMG submission 123537) | Groundwater microbial communities from the Aspo Hard Rock Laboratory (HRL) deep subsurface site, Sweden - OS_PC_MetaG | ecosystem: Environmental > Aquatic > Deep subsurface > Groundwater... | reverse complement strand
TTCAATTAGTTACCGGATACCCGGCTCCCGTCCCCCTCAAAACGACTTTACGAAAAATTATTTCACACTCCCCCGGGAACCACCACCAACACTCAATAAAAATTTTCACCCATTATTGCTGGGCCGGCCCTATAATGACCCCGCAAGGAGGGCTTGATCGGGTTCTTCTTGACCCGGGCGCGGGGCCGCCGGCCAGCGGCGGGAGTTTACGCCTTCTTCCTCTCCCCCCATGGTCCGGGCGGCTCCGGGTCCAGGTTTCCGGCAAGGATGAGACCGCATGTCCAACCGCATCATCAATCTGTTTTTCGGCCTGGGACTGGCCATCATCGTCTGCTGGCTGCTCCGGGTCATGCAGTTCTTCTTCCTGCCCCTGGCCATCGCGGTGCTGATCTCCTTCCTGCTCAATCCGCTGGTCAACCGGCTGACCCGCCGCAAGGTCCCCCTGATCGTGGCCGCCTCGACAACCATCGTCCTGACCGTCCTCTTCGTCTGGCTGGTCGGTTCCATCGTCCTGGGCAGCCTGCTGTCCTTCCAGGACCAGTTTCCCAAGTACGAGAGCAAGATCAACGCCATGATCTCCGAAGCCCGGAACCTGACCCATATCGACATCGGGCCGCTGGACAACCTGAGACTGCGCACCGAACTCAGCCGCCTGTCCCTGAGTTCAATGGTGGCTTCGACCCTAAACTCCTTTTTCAACCTGATCTGGTACCTGTTGTTCATCTTCGTTTTTTTGATCTACCTCGTCTTCGGCCGGCCCAAACTGCCCTTGAAAATCAACCAGGCCTTTCCGGAACGACAGGCCGCCCGGATCAACGAGGCCCTGGAAGCGATCTCCCATCAAGTCCAGAGCTACATCGGCGCCAAGACCCTGACCAGTTTCATCACCGGCGCCCTGGTCGTGATCGTCTGTCTCTTTTTCACGGTGGACTTCCCGATCACCTGGGGCTTTTTCACCTTTCTGCTCAACTTCATTCCCACCATCGGCGTCCTGCTGGCCGCCCTGATGCCCGCGGCCATCGCCCTGGTTCAGCACGGCTGGGTGACCGCTCTGTGGCTGCTCGTGGTCCTGACCGCGATCATGCTGGTTCTGGGAAACATGATCGAACCGAAAATCCTGGGTGACAGCGTGAATCTCTCGCCCCTGGTGGCCCTGTTCGCCCTGATCTTCTGGGGGTGGCTCTGGGGCGCGGCCGGCATGATCGTGGCCGTCCCCCTGACGGCGAGCATCAAATTCACCTGCGACAACATCGAAGAATTACGGCCCATCGGCGCGCTCATGGGCGGCAAGGTCTGATCCGGCCGCCTTGGGCCACGCCTGCCGCCATGGCCGGCAGGGCCCGGGTCCCTACGGAGGTATCTAATTGAATAAAAAAGAAGAAATCGTCCTCAAGGCGACCAAGGAAATCCTGGTCAAGTTCATCGAGACCGGACGGGTCTATCCCAGCTCTTTCGAGGAGAACTTTCGTCTGGTCAATCGCATAATCCGGGAATCCGTGGCCGACGAGGAAGGGCCCGGCGGGGGGGACTGAGGACCGACCGCCTTTTCCAACGGCCGCCGAAACGGGCGCCGGGCCGCCCAAAGGGCCGGCCCGGTGTTCCCAAATCCCGATCGGCTGATCAGACGTTCATCGAGTCCAGGAAGTCCTTGTTGCTCTTGGTCCCCTTCATCTTGTCCAGGAGAAACTCCATACTGTCCACCGGGGTCAGGGGCGAAAGCAGCTTGCGCATGATCCAGACGCGGTTGAGTTCCTTGTCCTGAAGCAGGAGTTCTTCCTTGCGGGTCCCTGACTTGTTGATGTCGATGGCCGGAAAGACCCGCTTGTCCGAGAGCTTGCGGTCCAGGTGGATTTCCATGTTGCCCGTGCCCTTGAACTCCTCGAAAATGACCTCGTCCATGCGGCTGCCCGTGTCGACGAGAGCCGTGGCAATGATGGTCAGGGAACCGCCTTCCTCGATGTTTCGGGCCGCGCCGAAAAAGCGCTTGGGACGGTGCAGGGCGTTGGAATCCACGCCGCCGGAAAGAATCTTGCCCGAGGGCGGCACGACGGTATTGTAGGCCCGGGCCAGACGGGTGATGCTGTCCAGGAGGATGATGACGTCTTTTTTGTGCTCGACCAGCCGTTTGGCCTTTTCAATCACCATTTCCGCCACCTGCACGTGACGCTGGGCCGGCTCGTCAAAAGTCGAGCTGATCACTTCGCCTTTGACCGAACGCTGCATGTCCGTGACCTCTTCGGGCCGTTCGTCGATGAGCAGGACGATCAGGGTCATGTTCTTGTTGTTCGTTGTGACGCTGTTGGCGATGGACTGCAGGAGCATGGTCTTTCCGGTGCGGGGAGGCGAGACGATCAGGCCCCGCTGTCCCTTGCCGATCGGAGTCATCAGGTCCATGATCCGCATGGAATAATTGGATTTCTCGACCTCCAGCTTGATCCGCTCCTCCGGATAGAGGGGGGTCAGGTTGTCGAAAAGAATCTTGTCCCGGGCCACCTCCGGGTCCTCGAAGTTGACCGATTCGACTTTGAGCAGGGCGTAGTAGCGCTCGTTTTCCTTGGGCGGCCGAATCTGGCCGGTGATGGTGTCGCCGGTGCGCAGGTTGAAACGCCGAATCTGGCTCGGTGAGACGTAGATATCGTCCGGGCCCGGCAGGTAGTTGGATTCCGGGGCCCGCAGGAATCCGAATCCGTCGGGCAGGGTTTCGAGGACCCCGCCGCCGTATATCAGCCCGTTCTTTTCGGTCTGGGCCTCGATCAGGGCGAAAATCAGGTCCTGCTTGCGCATGCCGGCCGCGCCCTCGATCCCGTATTCCTTGGACAACGTCGCCAGTTCGCTTATCTTTTTTTGTTTCAGCTCAGCTATGTTCATCTTAGGATTCTTCCTTTCCTGATCAGATATTCTCGATCCGCCGTCACACCGGCTTGTCGGGTCGAACAGTCCTGCGATTCTCGGGCCGCTGGATAGCCAGCGGGTTTCGAGAGTCGAGGCTTTATGTTTTGGGACACCGCGAACGGTCAGGTTCTCGAGGACTGCTCTCCTGAAACCGATGAATGAAGTTGGGTGCGACTCCGAATCATTTCCCCTATCGCGCTAGGCAGGGATTGAGCACTTCAGGGGACCCCAATAAGCGGCAAAGGCTAAGTGCTTGGAATAATTTGGAGTTGACCCAGGTAGGGTAAAAAATCAAATCCCTTTAGCTTGTCAGTCTATCCCAACCCATCGGGGTTGTCAAGCGGTAATTGCCCGGCCCCGTAATCATTGAACCGGGGCATTTTGGATTTCAGCCGCCCGTGCGGGCGCATCGGGAGCGCCCCCAATCACTTGCCCGGATTTCTCGCCAGCTTCCTGCCGAGGCCGGGAAATCCTTGCTGCAACGCTCGTTTCGCTTATGATTTCTCGACCTCGCTACCGAACCCGGTGAGAAATCGGGGTTAGGGGGTCACCCGGCTCCGGGGCGGAGCCTGACCGGACTCCTCGAGCGCGGTCATGAGCCGGTCCATGTCCGGAGGCAAAGGGGCTTCGAATTCAAGGTCCTGCCCCGTGACCGGATGCTGGAAGCCCAGGGCCCTGGCGTGAAGCATCTGGCGTGTAAGCAGGTTTTTCAGGGGTTTCCAGGCTCCGCCGGTCCCGCCGCTCTCCGAGCCGTAAACACGGTCGCCCAGAACCGGGCAGCCCAGAGAGGCCAGGTGGACCCGGATCTGGTGAGTGCGGCCGGTCAGAATCCGCAACTGGAGCAATGAAGCGCCCAGCCCGTACCGACGCAGTATTTCCCAGCGGGTCAGGGCCGGCCGCCCGGCCCGGGATCGGGTGGACATCTCCTTGCGGCGGACGGGATGCCGACCGATCGGGGCGTCGATTTCTCCCCGTTCCGCATCCGGCCAACGCCGGCACAAAGCCAGGTAGGTCTTACGGATACCGCCTCCCTTGAAGGCCTCGACCAGGGCCTGGTGGGCCCGGTCGCTCTTGGCCGCGATCATGACGCCGGACGTGTCCTTGTCCAGCCGATGCACAATGCCCGGCCGGGCCTCGCCGCCCACCCCGGCCAAGTCGTCGCAGACGGCCAGCAGACCGTGAACCAGAGTCCCGCCCTGGTGTCCTGCGCCCGGATGGACCACCAGCCCGGCCGGCTTGTTGATGACGATGACGTCCTCGTCCTGGTAGAGCACATCGAAGGCGACCCCCGGGTCCGCCTCCAGTTCCGAGGGGCGGACCTCGGGCACGATCAGGTCGACGGACTGGCCGGTTTTGAGCTTTTGCGAGGCCTTGGCCGGGCGATCCTCGACACTGACCAACCCTTGGTCGATCAGACTTTTGATCCGCGAACGGGACAGGTCCGGAGCCCAGTCCGTGAGACAGCGGTCCAGACGCTGGCCCTGGCTGATTTCAGGAACCTTGAAGGAATATTTTGGGTTCACGGGGTCGAGTGCTGGCCATCGGGATTCCGGCGGGCGGAATCGGTCTTGGGGTTATTTTTTAGAGGGGGGGCTGTTGAAACAGCCCATGATCTCTTTTTCCACCTTGGTTTCGGACTGGTTTTTGGCCACCGATATTTCCTTGACCAGCAGATTTCGGGCGGTATCCAGCATTTTCCGCTCGCCGAAAGACAGTTCCTTGTCCTGCTTGAGCAGGGACAGGTCCCGCAAGACGGCGGCGATTTCGGCCAGGGCTCCGGTCTTGATCTTTTCCGTGTATTCCCGGTAGCGCCGATTCCAGTTCTGAGTCTCGAGGGATACGTCCTTTTCTTTTAATATATCAAATATCTCGGGAAGAGCCGTCGAGCTGACCACTTCGCGCAGCCCTACGTTGTTCACATTCTGGGTCGGGATCATGATGATCATGTCGTTCTCCAGAATGCGCATGATATAAAAACTCTGCTTGAGGTCGGCGACCTCTTTGGTTTCAATGGCTTCAATCCGACCGACACCATGGGCGGGGTAGACAGCCAAGTCTCCCACCTTAAACATCCGCCCGTTTCCTCCAGAATAAAAATGAGTCTCCATTCATAATACACGGCTTTTTACATATAGTCAAAAATTCTTTTTCCTAAAGTCCATGAAAACGTCACCGCCCTGCCCCATGTCGTCCGTCCGGACGACATATCCGACCGCCAGAGTCGAGCCCCGAGGTGTCACGAGTGATTCAGGCGGGTGCGGCGTCCTGGAAAACCCCTGGCCGGCTCCCGGACCTTACAATGGTCATTGCGAGGCGATCACACAGCGACCTCTGATAACATATGATATGTTATCAGTTAGTTAAAGATCACTTCGTCGCCCCGGGGCTCTTCCCGATGACGGACCGGGCGTCCGCATTGTTTCCAGGAAATTCCCGCACACCCCACTAGACGTGGAAACGAAAGGTGACCACGTCACCGTCGGCCAGGACGTAGTTCTGCCCCTCGATGCGAACCAGCCCTGCCTCCCGGGCCGCGGCCATGGACCCGGCGGCGATCAGGTTTTCGTAGTCGATGGTTTCGGCGGCGATGAATCCCCGGGCCATATCGGTGTGTATTTTACCGGCCCCGGCCATGGCGGTGGTCCCGGCGCGTACGGGCCAGGCCCGGACTTCCGCGCCGACAATGGTGAAAAAGGTGATCAGCCCCAGGACCTGGAAGGCGGCCTGGATGAGGCGGTTGAGCCCGGACTCCCGCAGACCCAGGGAGGCCAGAAATTCGGCCCGTTCGTCCGGTTCCAGTTCGATCATCTCCGCTTCGAGGTCTCCGCAGATGGAAACCAGGAGGGCCTGGCAACTGTCCGCGTACGTTTGGAGGACGGGGACCCGAGTCGGGGTCTTCAATTCCGCTTCGTCCACGTTGGCGACCAGGAGCACGGGTTTGGCCGTCAGAAGTCCGAGTTCGGCCAGCAGGGGTTCTTCGCCCCGGATGGCGGCCGGGGTCTTGCCGGCCTGAAGGGTTTCGGCAAAGCGCTCGTACGCGGCCAGGGCCTTTTGAGCCTCGCGGTCTCCGGACTGGGCCACCTTTCGGATTTTGGTCTGCCGCCGTTCGAGTATTTCCAGGTCGGCCAGAACGAGTTCGGTGCGAATGAGGTCGGCGTCCCGGGCCGGGTCGACGATGGGGTCGTGGTGGGTGACGTTGGGGTCGGAAAAGCAGCGCAGGACGTGGACGATCAGGTCCACCTGGCGGATATGCCCCAGGAACTGGTTGCCGAGTCCCTGCCCCTGGCTGGCGCCTTGGACCAGGCCGGCGATATCCACGAATTCGACGGCGGCCGGAACGGTCTGGCTCTGCCCGGCCAGGCGTCCCAGGCTTTGGAGCCGGGGTTCGGGGACCACGGCCAGGCCGTGATTGGGTTCGATGGTGGTGAAAGGATAGTTGGCGGTCTGGGCGCCGGCGGCGGTCAGGGCGTTGAAGATGGTGGACTTGCCCACGTTGGGCAGTCCGACCAGTCCGCAGGAGAGGGGCACGGCGGTCCTCCTAACGAAAGGACCGGCCTCGGGGGCCGGTCCTTTCTCGGTTCCTATTCGGTCAGACGACCGGCCCGGAGGCCGACCGGCTTCAGATTACCACCTCAACAGGCCGGTCCATTGGGCCAGCAGCGGGGCCATAACCAGGGACACGACCGACATCAGCTTGATCAGGATGTTCATGGCCGGTCCGGACGTATCCTTGAAGGGGTCGCCGACGGTGTCGCCCACCACGGCGGCCTTGTGGTTGGCCGAACCCTTGCCGCCGAAATGGCCGGCTTCGATGTACTTCTTGGCGTTGTCCCAGGCGCCGCCGCCGTTGGCCATGAACAGGGCCAGGAAGACGCCCATGACCGTCGCGCCCAGAAGCATGCCGCCCAGGGACTCCTTGCCCAGGAAGATGGCCACGACGACCGGAGAAATCACCGCGATCAGGCCGGGCAGGATCATCTCCTTGAGGGCCGAACCCGTGGCGATGGCCACGCAGGTGGCCGGGTCGGGCTTGGCGCCGGGCTTGCCTTCGAGCAGGCCGGGGATTTCACGGAACTGACGCCGGATTTCCTCGACCATCTGGAAGGCGGCCTTGCCGACCGAGGTCATGGTCAGGGCCGCGGCGAGCATGGGAATGATGCCGCCGATGAAGACGCCGATCACGACCATGGGGTCGGTGATGTCGATGACCTTCAGGCCGGAGGCCTGAGTGAAGGCCACGAACAGGGCCAGGGCGGTCAGGGCCGCCGAGCCGATGGCGAAGCCCTTGCCGATGGCCGCGGTGGTGTTGCCCAGGGAGTCCAGCGAGTCGGTGATCTTCCGGGTCTCAGGTCCCAGACCGGCCATCTCGGAAATGCCGCCCGCGTTGTCGGCGATGGGGCCGTAAGCGTCCACGGTCATGGTCGCGCCGACCGTGGCCAGCATGCCCACGGCCGAAATGCCGATACCGTAGATGCCCGCGGTCTTAAAGGAGACGAAAATGGCCACGCAGATGCCCAGAATGGGCAGGTAGGTGGATTCCATGCCAATGGCCAGACCGGAAATGACGACCGTGGCCGGGCCGGTTTCCGTCTGGGCGGCGATCTTTTTGACCGGCGGGCCCGAGGTGTAGTACTCGGCCAGCAGACCGATGGCGATGCCGACCAGCAGACCGGAGACAACCGCCCAGAACACGCCGACGGGCATGCCGAGGTAGGAGATGGTGTTGTAGGTCAGAATGACGAAAATGATCGCGGCGATGAAGGTCGTGTAGCGCAGGGCCCCGGCCGGATTGATGTTCTTGAGGGCCTGAATCGAGAAGACGCCCACGAAGGACGCCAGCAGACCGCCCATGACCACGAGCAGGGGCAGGGCCATGTAGGCCATCCGCATATCGGTCTGATCGCCGGCCAGGGTCATGGTCGCGCCGATGGCGATGGTGGCGATGACCGAACCGACGTAGGACTCGAAAATGTCCGCGCCCATACCGGCGATGTCGCCCACGTTGTCCCCCACGTTGTCCGCGATGACGCCCGGGTTCCGGGGATCGTCCTCGGGAATCCCGGCTTCGACCTTGCCGACCAGGTCGGCGCCCACGTCCGCGGCCTTGGTGTAGATGCCGCCGCCCACACGAGCGAACAGGGCGATGGAACTGGCGCCCATGGCGAACCCGTTAATGAACTGGGCCGTTTTGACGTCGCCGCCAAAGATGTAGAACCAGAAGCCGACGCCCACGAGGCCCAGGGAGGCCACGGACAGACCCATGACCGCGCCGGAAAAATAGGATACGTTCAGCGCGGCGGCCTGGCCGTGCTTGTTGGCTGCTTCGGCGGTCCGCGAGTTGCCGCGGGTGGCCGCGGTCATGCCCATGAGACCGGCGAAAATCGAGCACAGGGCGCCGGTCAGAAAGGCAATGGCCGTCTGCCAGTTCAGGCCGACCAAGAGCAGAATGAAGACGGCCACGATAAAAAAGGCCAGGTAGGTGTATTCCTTTTTCAGGAATGCCATGGCCCCGTCGTGGATCATCTCTTCGATTTCCACCATGGTCTCGTTGCCGTTGGGCTGCTTCTTCAGCCATACGTATATGGCATACGCGATGACCAGTCCCACAATCCCCAGTAATGGTGCATACGGTGTTAACTGTAGCATCAGCCTTTTACCTCCTCCTTCTCCTTTAGCTAATCATTATCCTTGCGGTTGAATATCTCTTGGGCGGCCGCCAACCCTTTGGAAACAAATGCTTCCGCCGCCGCCGCCGCCTCCCCGATCGCTTTTTCAATCACCGGCTCTTCTTCCGGATCGAAACGTCCCAGGACCCAGGGTTCGGCCGGACGACCCGGCTCCGGGCGCCCGATGCCGATCTTGACCCGACCGAAACGGTCGGTGCCCAAGGTCTCGATAATCGAGGCCACCCCTTTGTGGCCGGCCGAGCCGCCACGGGCCGCCACCTTGATCCGACCCGGTTCGATATCCATGTCGTCGTGCAAAACCAGCAGGTCCGGGAGACCGATCTTCAGATAGTCCATGACGGCCCGCACCGCCCGTCCGCTCAGGTTCATGAACGTCCGAGGCTGGACCAGGAGAACATCGGCTCCTAAAATTCTTCCCCGGCCGACCCGACTGGAAAACCGGGTCTGATCCAGTGTGATGCCGTTGTCGCCGGCCAGCCGATCCAGGGCTGAAAAACCGACGTTATGTCGAGTTCGGGCATATTCAGGCCCGGGGTTGCCCAAACCGACGACTAAAAGCACCAGGGCGCCCCCCCGCCTGCGGCGATCGCTATGACGCCTCGTCCTCCTCGGCCGAACCTTCGCCCTCTTCGCCTTCGACCTCTTCCTCCGCCTTGATACCCTTGGGCGCCGCCACCGTGGCCAGCGTGAAGTTGGTCTCGTAGGGAATCTCGACGCCTTCAGGGGCCAGCAGCTCTTCGACGTGCAGGGAATCGCCCAGGTCGAGATGGCTGATATCGACTTCGATCTGCATGGGAACGTTCAAGGGAAGGGCCGAAATGGTCAAGGCCACCCGTATCTGCTGCAAGAGGCCGCCCTTGTCCGTGCCAATGGGTTTTCCGAGCAGAACCAGCGGCACTTCGGTTTCAATGGGCCGGTTGACGTCGATTTCGTAGAAGTCGGCGTGCAACAGGTTGCGCTTGACCGGATGAAGCTGGTGGTCCTTGAGCATGACCGTTTTTTCCTCGCCGGCCTCGTCTCCCTGGATCGTCAGCCTGATGAGGTTGTGCTGGCCGGACAGGAAAATGCTCCTCAGGTCCTTGGAGTTGACACTCAAGGGGCGGGGGTCCCGCCCGGGCCCGTAAAAAATGGCCGGGATCAGGCCCTGGCGGCGGAGTTGACGCGCGGGCCCCTTGCCGGTAGCGGTTCGGGGCGATGCGCTTAAAGATGCCATATCCATCGATATTCCTCCAAACGAAAGCCGGGGCTTGGGCCGCCGGCTTCGGCATATGGTCGTCAGACAAACAGTGAGCTGACCGAATCTTCCTGGTGTATTCGGCGAATGGCCTCGCCGAGCAGGCTGGCCACGGACAGGACCTTGATCTTGTCGCTCGTTTCGGCTTCCCCGGACAAGGGGATGGTATTGGTCACGACCACTAACTTCAGGACCGAGTTATTGATCCGTTCCATGGCCGGTCCGGACAGGACCGGATGGGTGGCCAGAGCGATGACCTCCTTGGCCCCTTGGTTCATGATGGTTTCGGCCGCCTGGGTCAGCGTGCCGGCGGTATCGACCATGTCGTCCACGATGACCGCCGTTTTTCCCCGGACATCGCCCACGATGGACATCGCCTTGGCTTCATTGGGTTTTTCCCGCCGCTTGTCGATGATGGCCATGGTGGCGTTCAACCGCTTGCCATAGGCCCAGGCCCGCTCGACGCCGCCGGCGTCGGGTGAAACAATGACCGGATTTTCCAGGTCCAGGTCCCGCAGGTACTGCAGGAAGACCGGGGCCGCGAAAAGATGATCGACCGGGATATTGAAAAAGCCCTGAATCTGACCGGCGTGGAGGTCCAGGGACAGGACGCGCTGGGCGCCCGCGGCGGTAAGCAGATCGGCGATCAGCTTGGCGCTGATGGGCACCCGGGGGGCCACTTTCCGATCCTGACGCGCGTACCCATAATAGGGTACGACCGCGGTGATGCGCCGGGCCGAGGCCCGTTTGAGGGCGTCCATGAGAATCAGCAGTTCCATGAGGTTGTCGTTGACCGGGCTGCACGTGGACTGGATCACATAAACGTCGCGTCCGCGAACATTTTCCCCGAGTTCAACAAAGACCTCGCCGTCGGAAAAACGGCGCACATGGGAGGTGCCCAGCGGCTGGAAAAGATACTTGCATATCTCCTCGGCCAGCCCCGGGTTTGAATTGCCGGTCGTGATTATCAGATCATTGCGCATTATTATAATTATTGGCTGGGGTGGCAGGATTCGAACCTGCGAATGCGGGTTCCAAAGACCCGTGTCTTACCACTTGACGACACCCCAGCAAGTCTATTGAAGGCCCGTCAAGGGTTCAACCCACATATTCGCAGGGCGAACCATCCATTTGCCCCGCCCTGTTCGTTCCAGTCGTCGGCGGGCCTGCTCCATACCGCTTCCCTCAGGAAATACGCCAAAGACCGTCGGTCCACTGCCCGTCATCAAGGCGCCGGAAGCCCCCGCGCTTAATAGGAGTGCCTTGATTTCTCCAATTTCTGGATAGTTAGCCGTAACCACCGTCTCCAGATCGTTACAAAGGACATCCTCAATTGTGAAAGAACTCTCGTTAAACGCCCAACTTATATTTGCTTGAGGCCTATTTGTCATCTTTAATTTGAAATTTTTGTAAACCCAGGCCGTGGACAGAGGCCAGCCCGGATTGACCAGAAGAAAGCCGAGGCCGGGCAGTTCCGGGCCGGGCCGGAGCCGTTCGCCGATGCCTTCGGCCCAGGCCGAAGCGGCAGGAAAAAGGAAAAACGGCACGTCCGCCCCCAGGCTCAGGGCCAGGTCGGTCAGTTCCCGCTGGCTCAGGGGCCGGTCGCAGAGGCGGTTCAGGGCCCGGAGGGCGGCCGCCGCATCGGAGCTGCCCCCACCCAGGCCGGCAGCAACGGGAATCGCCTTTTCCAGGACCAGGTCCAGTCCGTCCTTCCGGCCGGCGGCATCGAGGAAGCGGGTGGCGGCCCGATGGACCAGGTTGCTATCGTCTGCCGGCAGGTCGAGTCCCCGCACCTGGAGCCGCACACCCTCGGCCGGGGGCCGGAGGGTCAGACTCAGCCGGTCGACCAGGTCCAGTTTGAGCATCAGGGTCCGGAGCAGGTGATACCCGTCCGCCCTTCGGCCGACGATCGAAAGATGGAGGTTGATCTTGGCGGGGGCCTCGACGGTCAGGCTGGCGGCGGTCATGTCGTCCGAAGCTCCATCCGGGCGTTGGAACGAGCGCGTGGGCCCGCGAGAAGCGGGCCCGGTCAGTGTATTCCAGCCGCGGCCCGGGCCGCATGACCCGGGCCGCGGCTGCGTTTGGATGTGCCTGAACCGCGGGGGCCGGAGGTCCGGCTTCCGCGATTCGGCTCTACTGAATCTTCAGGGTGAAGAACAGGGTATTGGGACCACGCTTGATCAAAAAGAGCAGCGTGTCGCCCTTTTTCTTGCCAACGATGACCTTACGGTACTCGCCGATGTCCTTGACCGGATTCCGGTCGATTTCAACGATCAGGTCGCCGGGTTTGAGGCCGGATTCGGCCGCCGCGCTATCGTCAGCCACGCCGGCGATGATTACGCCCTCGCTTTCGCCCAAACCCAGGCGCTCGGCCAGTTCCGGGGTCAGTTCCTTGACGGTCAGACCGAGGTCCGTGGTCTGGGCCTGGGCTTCGGCCGCCTTCTCATCGGTCAGTTCACCCACGGTCACGGTGAGGACCTTTTCCTTGCCGTCCCGGATGATCGTGATCTTGGCCTTGGCCCCGATCGAGGTGCCGGCGACGATCGTGGGCAGTTCGGACCATTCCCCGATGGGCTTGTCGTCAAACTTCACGATCACGTCCCCGCGCTTGAGTCCGGCCTTTTCCGCGGGTCCGCCATCGGTCACATCGGCCACCAGGGCGCCTTTTTCACCTTCCAGCTTGAAGGTCTTGGCCAGTTCCGGGGTGATCTTCTGGATCATGACCCCCAGCCAGCCCCGAACGACGCGGCCCTTGTCCTTGAGTTGGCTGACGATGTCCTTGGCCATGTTGGCTGGAATGGCGAAGCCGATGCCTTGTCCGCCGGCGATGATGGCCGTGTTGATACCGATGACCTCGCCGTCCAGGTTCAGCAGCGGTCCGCCGGAGTTGCCCGGGTTGATCGAGGCGTCGGTCTGCAGGAAGTCGTCATAGGGGCCGGCGCCGATGGCCCGTCCCCTGGCGCTGAGTATGCCGGCCGTGACCGTGTGATCCAGGCCGAAGGGGTTGCCGATGGCCACGACCCAGTCGCCGATGCGGACCTTGGCGGAATCGCCGATCTTGAGGAAGGGAAACGAGCCATCGTGCTTGATCTTGATCAAGGCCAGGTCGGTCTTGGGGTCCCGTCCCAGAATCTCGGCCTTGTATTCCTTGTCGTCCGACATCCGGACCATGATTTCGTCCGCGCCTTCGACCACATGATTGTTGGTCACGGTCAGGCCGGAGGGATCGATGATGAATCCGGACCCCAGGGAGCGCTCCTTGCGCTCGCGGGGCACGCCTTGATCACCGAAAAACCGCTCGAAAAATTCCCGCCAGCGGTCGTCGGGAGCCATGGGGCCCCCCCCCTTGAAGCGGTAGGCCCCCATGGGGGACTTGGTGTTTTTGACCGTGGAGATGTTGACCACGGCAGGCGAGGCCTTTTCGGCCACGTCGGCGAAGGACGGCGGGGTCTGGGCCGCCGCGGGCCGCGGCGACGGGTTCAGGGTCAGGGCGAGGACCGCCCCTAAAGCGATGACGGCCGCCATGCGGCCGGCAATCGACTTGCACGGCCTTGGAAGCCGGTTCATGAATGTTGCAGTCATGGAGTTCTCCTCACGTCTGGACGGCCGCCTCATTTTTTTCCGGCGGCCACGAATTTCATCCGCAACTCGTAAAGCAGATTGCTCAGCAAGTTGGTTTCCTCGTCGTCCAGATTGCCCCGGGTCTTGGCCTCGAGCATGCCCAGGATATCGATGGTCTGCTTGGCCAGAGGCAGGTTGACGCTGGTCTGCCCGGTCATCGGGTCGGCCAGGTCGCCCAGGTGGAGCAGGGCCGAGGTGGCCAGGGAAAAGACGAACGTGGAAAAGTTGACCTCCGGTAAAGGAGGCTGCCGCTCACCCGCCTTGGGTTCGGCATCGGTCCGGGCCTTTCGCGTCTCCGCTTCGGGCTCCGGGTCCGTCCGGGGCGCCGCCTCTTCCGAGGCCGGCGCGTCTTCGCTGAAACGGCGTCGATCCTTGATCACGAAACCTTTGTCCTCTTCCCCCATGTTCAAGCTCCTCACTTCGGTCGTCTCAAGGCATCGTCCGAGCCTCGCCCGGCGGGCTGTTGGCTTTGATTATGTACCCAAAAGCGCGCCCCTTCAAGGCGGGACCATTAAAAGTTCATGCGCCCGGACTCCTCGAGATCATAAATCGGTTCGGCAAAACGGGCGGGCCGGGCCACCGGGACCGGACCCGCCCGGGCGGGTCAGCCGGGGTCAGGCGTTGACCGCGTTGACCGCCACCCCGTCCTTGAGGTAACGGATCATTTGTTCGGCCACGGCCACGGCCACATTGACCTGGGCCTCGAAGGTCGAAGCGCCCAGATGGGGCGTGCAGATGAAACTGTCCAGAGTCAGCAGCTTGTGCTCGCCCGGCGGTTCCACGGCGAAAACGTCCAGGGCCGCCCCGGCCAGCTTGTTCGAAACCAGGGCCTGGTAAAGGGCCTCCTCGTCGACCAGACCGCCGCGGGCGCAGTTGATCAAAAAGGCGCCGTCCTTCATTTTGGCAATGGTTTCGGCGTTGAACAGGCCGGCCGTCTCCGCGGTCCTGGGAATGTGAAGGGTCAGGTAATCGGACCCGGCCAGCAGTTCGTCCAGGGAGACCGGCTCGGCGCCCAGGGCCTGAATCTGGTCGGCGGTCAGATACGGATCGTAGGCCAGGACCCGCATCTTGACCCCCCGGCCCAGTTCGCCCACGATGCGGCCGATGGCGCCGTAACCCAGGACGCCCAGGGTCTTGCCCATGACTTCCCGGCCCTCGAGGGCCTTTTTCTCCCAGCGGCAGGCCTTGAGGGAGGCGCAGGCCCGGTACAGATGCCGGGACAGGGCGAAAACCATGGTGATGGCCAGCTCGGCCGCCGCGTTCGAGTTCTGGCCCGGGGTGTTCATGACCACGATTCCCCTGGCCGTGGCCGCCGGGATGTCCACGTTGTCCAGACCCGTACCGGCCCGGCCGACAACCTTGAGGTTCGCGGCCGCGTCGATCAGTTCGGAGGTGACTTTGGTCGCGCTGCGGATCACCAGCCCTTGATAGTCCTTGATGATGGACAGGCGTTCGGCCGGATCGAGCCCCGGCCTTTCATCCACCTCGAAGCCGGCAGCCCGAAACTTTTCGGCGCAACCCGGGTGCGTCTTGTCGCTGATCAGAATCTTCATCGTCCAATACTCCCCTCGATGAATTGACGGCCCGCGGCCATACCGGCCCGGCGGTCTATCCGTTCGCCCGGGCGAACTCCTTCATGAAATTCACCAGGGTCTCGACCGCTTCCAGCGTGACGGCGTTGTATATCGAGGCCCGGCAGCCGCCTACGGAACGATGGCCTTTCAGACCGCCCAGCCCGTTGCTCAGGGCCTCGTCCACGAAGCGTTTCTCCAGGTCCTCGTTGGGCAGCCGGAAGGTCACGTTCATCAGGGAACGGCTGTCCTTGTCCGCCGTGGGGGTGTAAAAGCCGTTCTCGTCCATATAGTCGTACATCAGGGCGGCCTTTTGTTCGTTGATGCGGCTCATGGCCGTCAGACCGCCGATGGTTTCCTCAAGCCACTTGAGGACCAGGCCGATCACGTAGATGCCGAAGACCGGCGGAGTATTGTAAAGCGAATTCTTGTCCACATGGGTCTTGTAGCTCAACATGCTGGGCAGCGGGTCCTGGACCCGCTCGACCATGTCCTGCCGGATGACGACCAGGGTCACCCCTGAGGGCCCCAGGTTTTTCTGGGCCCCGGCGTAGATCATTCCAAAAGGCCTGATGTTGAAGGGCCGGCTCAGGATGTCCGAGGACATGTCCGAGATGATGGGCTCGCCGCCCGTATCCGGGTAATCGGCCCACTGGGTGCCCTTGATGGTGTTGTTCGAGGTCAGATGGACGTAGATCGCGCCCGGGGTGAACTTGAACACCTTGGGGATGTAGCAGAAGTTGCGGTCCTCCGACGAAGCGGAAATGTTGACCCGGCGCTTGAGAAGCAGGGCCTCCTTGATGGCCTTGTTGGACCAGGCGCCGGTGTTGATGTAATCGGCCGTGGCGCCCATATTGAGGAAATTCATGGGGATCATGGAAAACTGGGTGCTGGCTCCGCCTTGAAGAAAGAGGACGTGATATTCCTCGGTCAGCCCGAGCAGACGTTCGACCCGGCCGTTGGCTTCGTTGAGGATATCGGTAAAGGGCTTGGAACGGTGGCTGATTTCGAGCAAGGACATGCCCGTGCCGCGGTAGTCCAGAAACTCGGCCTGAATCTCTTCCAGCACCGACAGGGGCAAGGCCGCCGGCCCTGGATTGAAGTTGAAAATTCTCGCGCTCATACGTCCCTCCAGACAGCCCGGCCTTCTTGCGGTGCCGGCCAAGCTTTCTTAAAAGGAAGAATCGTAGATACCCCCCTGAAAAATGTCAAGAACAAAGAGGATGAACCCCGTAACCCGTCAGTGAATCGGGGCGGCTCGAATTTTAGCCGCCCGCGCGGCCTTTGGCCGAAGGACGACTCTGCCGCCGAGTCCCCCGGTATATATGGAAAAGGCGGCAGCCGGAGTCCTGAGGCCAAAGGCCGCGACAGGGCGGCCCTAAGATGCCACCAGGCACTGAAATGTTACATGAACCCCCAATGCCCCCCATTTATCGGGCGATCGAGCACGTTCGAAACGAGTCGCCTGTTTTTTTTCGTTTTTATACGTGGTAACCCGGATAAAAAAAGGCGCCTGTCCCTGTTTTCTTCCTGTTTTCTGATTCAGTTAGTTGGCGGGCCAACCCCATGGCAAGCCACGGGGTTGGCGCCCGCTCCGAATGTTCACACCCGTCCGCTCCGAAGCGGCCGGTTTTCAGGTCACGCAGGGAATCATGGTTTCGGGATGGGCATCGATCCAGTCCCGGGCCGCCTGGTTCGGGTCGGTTTGAGGGTTTGCTTCCAGGGTCTGGCCCACGGCCAGGGCCAGACGGGCCTCGTCCAGGCAGCGGCCGCATTCCAGGATGATCTCGGCGAAATGGGTGCAGCCCAGCCGGCCGATTTCGCGGTTGATTTTGGACATCCAGCCTTCCTCGCGCAGGGACATGCCCACAGCCTTTTGCAGGACGTCCATGGCCTGGGGACAGACCGGATTGGTGTAACGCTTCATCCAGCCCGTAACTTTTGTGATGACGCCGTCGGGGATGGAAACGTCCATCTCGACTTCCATGGCATAGATGTGGTCCTCGAGGATGCCATGAAAACGGACGGTTTTTTCGTCCGGGAACTCGGCCATGACCAACTGGGTTCGACACAAGGTAATCATGTCTCGCCTCCGCCTTACAGGTCCAGGCGCAGCATGATGGGGCTGCCGGGCTGAAAGGCCACGCAGCTGCCCACCAGCCTGGGGTTGGATTTGAGGTTGGCCCGCGTGGCTTCCAGTTTCTGTTCCAGCGGTATGCCTTCCCCGGCCCGGATCTGGGGGACGGTGAAGTGCAGGATCACGGCGTTGCAGCACTCGAGGACCCCTTCGGACAGCTCGTTGTACCCGGTCTCGGCGGCCATCAGGCCGCGGACGATCTTGCGCAGTCCGGCGCCCACGCGCACACCGACGATGTCCTTGATGAGCTCCGTATCCACGGCCCGCTCGGGATAGGGGTGCCGGGGCATCTCGGCCTCGGCCTCGATGATTTCGAGGTCCGGCGGTCGGACCGTCAAGCGGATGCCGGCTTCGAGAAAGGTGTCCACGACCCGCCACCTAACGGACAGGGTCCCGTCGGCCCGGGCTTCGACTTCCATGACCTTGTTGCGCATAAACCGTAACGTCATCAGGCGCCTCCTGTTGGTATGATGAATTCGGCCGGGGGCATTTGCGCCGCCGTTTCGGCGGAACCGCAAATACTCCCCGCTCGTTCTCAGGTTTGGATCGCGGCCGGGCCTTCCGGCCCGATCCGCATCTCGCCGTCCAGGTCCCGGTCCGCCCGCGCGCCGTCGGCCAGAACGGAACGCCGGACCCGGACCCCCCGGCCGACCCGGGCCCGCGGCCAGAGAATCGAGTCCTCGATCACGGCCCCTCGTTCCACGACGGCCCCGGCGGCGATGCAGGCCCAACCCCGAATCTCGGCCCCGGGGTCCACCCGGGCCTCGTCATCGATCCGGGTCCGGCCGGCCAGCAGGTGGGCGTGCAGGTCCAGATAACCGTCCAAAGACCCCGCGTCCCACCAGGACAGTTCCATCGGCCCGAAGGCCCGGATCGGCCGGCCCCGCCGGACCAGTTCCCGATAGGTTTCGATCAGGTCGGAAGGCCCGTCGGGAAGTGTATCG
>Ga0180009_10003415_pt1 | contig 18095 bp, 14 predicted proteins | sample OS_PC_MetaG_FD_123537 | JGI IMG/M metagenome (GOLD analysis project Ga0180009, IMG submission 123537) | Groundwater microbial communities from the Aspo Hard Rock Laboratory (HRL) deep subsurface site, Sweden - OS_PC_MetaG | ecosystem: Environmental > Aquatic > Deep subsurface > Groundwater... | reverse complement strand
TTAGTGGCAGGAAGTAAATACCCTAGATTAGTTATTATACTTTTGTTAACTTATTGACAGAGCTAATACATTTAGCCATTATTTTATACGTCACTGTATTTGTGAAATTATGCACTAAGTCACCAAAACACTAAGGAGTTGAGATGCAATAATTTCTGTGTTGTTTTTGTGTCTTCGAGGCTTCGTGGCAGCTATGTTTTACTCGAAGCGCGAATGACTTAAAGAACCTGTTTTATAAACAGCGCTTTTTCCTCTTCAAAATTGAGATGCGAATACTTTTTCTCTAATTCTTCAATCATCTTTAACTGGGCTGATAAAAAACTTTGATGACTCTTGTTTTGCGGATTCCTAACACGATGCTCAGCGGCGTGGACAATCTTTTCAACTTCATTAATAACTTCTTTGCAATTTAGACTTAATAATGCTTCCGAGAATTTTTCCCAAATGTAATTCACCGCAATATCATTCGGATGGACTAAATCCTTATCATAAAATCTATAATCCCTCAAATCGTCCATCATAATTTCGTAGGAAGGAAAATAATAGCAGTTCTCAAATTTCTTAACCGCTTTATCCACCGACAGGAGCAGCGTAGATTTACTGACCTGATTTTCCGCAAAACCGTCTTTCAAATGTCTTACGGGACTAACCGTAAAAATAATTTTCGCCTCGGCATTTAGGCTTTTGATTAATTCAACAGTTTGGGAAATGCAGGCGCAGCATTCATCATAAGACAGAAAGTATCTATTAAACTCTTTTGTAGGAATTTTATGGCAGTTAGAAACTACAATCCCTCTTTCAATATATTCGTAAACATACGCCGTTCCGTAAGTTATAATTATTGAATTGCCTGCGTTTAAATACTTTTTTGTTTCTTCCAATTTTAAGTTGATTCTTTCCAAGCACTCTTTTAATTCAGAGTTAGAAAATCTGCTGTGATGATAAAAGCTGTGGTATTCGCCCTGATAAAAGAGCAAATCTTGTTCTTCAAATTTCTTGCTGCTCTTTATCAACTCCAATGAATTGTAAATAGACGCCGGATTGTAAATTACTCCGAAAGGATTTTCTAAAATATTGAATTTCAGCCGTTTCATCATCCGCGAAATGTTCTCCGCAAAACACGAACCGATAGCAACTATTGTATCGGCGTGCTCAATTCGATAACTGAACTCAGGAATTTTAAGCTCTGTTCTAAACCGCATTTTATAAACCCAATTAAATGTACTTCAATATAATTAAGAAAAATAAAAATAGTTGTCTTAACCAAAACGAATTGATTTCTTAAAACAGAAGAACTCTTCAATTCAATTATTTTTTACATTTCTAAGGAGCAATAGCTATATTGCTTTCTTTTTTTTGAGACCTTATTACACTTGAGGATAAATAATCCGGGGGAGTAATCCTTTTCAACTTCCTTTTTATTTTTAGACATTTTTTTTGATTTTTCTCGTTCAGGTTGAAAATGAATAGATTCATATTGCGTTTACCGTTTCTTGCTGTTCTTATTATTACGCTGTTTTTTACTCAGAACAATTTGCGCTCACAGCAATTCGGAAAGCTGCGGGGATTCGTTTCGGATTCACTAAGCGGCGAAGTATTGGCATTCGGCAACGCATACATCGAAGCGCTCAAAATCGGCGCTTACACGGATGAGAACGGCGCTTTTCTAATAAATAAAATACCCGCAGGAAAAAATTACTCGGTTATAATTTCTTACGTCGGTTACGAGAGCAAAACTGTTAACGCCTTGATCTCTTCTAATAAAATTACCGTCATTAAAGTAGCGCTTAATCCAGTCGGATTTGCGATGCAGCAAATCGAAAAAATTGGGAAAAAGATTATTGGAAAAAACGCCACAGATATTGGGCTGGAGCGGATTGACGTACGCAAACTTGAAATTCTTCCCAAAGGAGTTGAAGCTGACGTTTTCCGTTCCTTGCAGTTTCTTCCCGGAGTAAGATCAACCGGCGATGTTAGCGCAAGATATTACGTTAGAGGCGGGGCGAGCAATCAGAATTTAGTTTTATTAAACGGTATTACAGTTTATAATCCTTTCCACGCATTGGGATTGTTCAGCATTATTGATCCGGATATGATCAATAGCGTTGAATTTTATAAAGGCGGTTTTACATCGGAATACGGGGGAAGGCTTTCTTCGGTTTTGTCTATTGTTTCTAAAGACGGCAACAAAAACAATTTCGGATTAAAAGCAAGCTCCAGTTTTCTGTCTGCAAAAGCGCTTGTAGAAGGACCAGTTCCTAACGGTTCTTTTATGATTACTGCCAGAAAAAATTATTCCAACTATGTGCTGAAAAAATTCTTAAACGACAAAGAAGCGCCGGTAGAATTTTATGATGTCTCGTATAAGTTAAATTATGCCAATCCCGACATGTTGAAGAACGGGAAGTTTGTTTTCTTTGGTTTTTTAAGCAGCGATATGTTGGATGAAAAAGATCCTCTCCGCGAGGAATTTAAGTGGCAAAACAATCTTATTGGATTTAGATGGATTCAGTTTTATGATACGCCGCTATTTACAGAAGTGGGAATTTCTACGAGCGAGTTTTTGGGCGAAGTTAAACCGAACTTAAGTAACGCTCTTGAAAGGTATAACAAAATCAGTGATCTAACCATGCACACCGATGCGACATATATTTTTGACAGCAAGGATGAATTAGCGGTTGGCGCAAATTTCAAATTGATTAATTCTGAGTTGTACCTCGAAAATCAGAAGGGCGCTGTTTCGGATGTGTCAACATCATCCGGTAATTTTAGTTTGTATGCCAAGTATAAGTTTTTGCGGTCGGAGAATTTTGGCATTGATGTAGGAAGCAGAATTAATTTAACCGGAATGAATAAGCAGGGCGGCTCGTTTTTTCCTGAACCGCGAATAAGTTTTACATATAGAGTTATTCCCGAAATTGCCCTCAAAGGAGCGTGGGGAATTTATCAGCAGGAACTTGCAACCATTTCCGATGAAAATGAAGTGATTTCTCTTTTCGAACCGTGGGTTATTACGCCGGATTACCTCAAGCCTTCGCGGGCTATTCATTACACAGGAGGGTTGGAATTTAATTTCTGGGGAAATACAAAATTTACTATTGAAGGTTATTATAAAGTTCTGCAAAATCTTCCTATCGTAAATGATAAAAAAGTTTTTTCAAGTGATCCGGATTTAGTTGCCGGCAGCGGTGAATCATACGGCTGGGAATTTTTATACAATATTAATTATAATCGTATCAGCTTCACTTCTTCCTATTCGTTAAGTTGGGCGTTCACAGAAGTTGACGATTGGGTTTACTATCCCAAATACGATTCACGCAATTCGGTGAATTTATCGCTCGAATATAACCTTGGCGGCGGATGGACTGCCAGCGCAGTTTGGATTTACAGTTCCGGGCTTCCTTTTACGCAGTTAATTGGATTTTACGATAAAACATATTTCGGCAGCTTTTACGATGAATGGTATTTGAGTCTTGATGAAAGACCATTTTCAATTCTCGGAGATAAAAACGTTGGACGGCTTCCGGACTACCACAGGCTTGATTTAGGCGTCTCTTATAAATTCGCTTTGTTTGCGGCAAACTTCAGCGTAGATGCCAGCATAATAAACGTCTACGATAGAAATAACATTTTTTACTTTGAAAGGGATACGGGCGAAAGAGTTAATATGCTGCCGTTTTTACCAACAGCTACAATAAAGATGGAATTATGAAAAAAGAAATATGCGTTCTAATTATTGCCTCCGGTTTATTCGGCTTATCATGCAGCGATGACTTAAATCCAACGGGTGATTTTAAAGAAAAATATATTTTAAATCTCGTGATGCGCGGAGATACTACGCTTCAGTATGCTACTCTTTCAAGCAATTATTCTGTAGGCGGTTTCGATCCTTATGAAAACACCACCGATCCGGCTGTTTCCGGAGCAGATATCCGCGTTTGGCAGGGAGATTCAGTTTACGTTTTTGAGGAAACTACTGTTCCACGCAGTGCCGATTCAAGATATTCCGGAGATAAAATTGCCTATAAAAATAATTCATTTGCGCTAGAAAGATACGGCAGACCGATTGAAGTTGAAGTTGTTCTTCCTCATGGGAAAAAATTGAAGGGCTATTCAAAAACGCCGGAGCCTATAGAATTTGATTTGCAAAATGCTTTGTCTGTTCCTTCGGAAAAGGATTTTTTCTATTTCAAATGGAACACTTACGAGGGGCAGGTTTACTTTGAGCCGAGATTTATTTTTAATTATGTTGTCTCGGACGGTATGAATAAAGAATCAAAAACCAAAATTGTTCCTTCACGCTATCACGAAGTTGACGGTAATATTGAGCCGTATTTTCCTAAACCGTCAAACAATCCTTTGTTTTCGTTATCAAAAGCTGCGTTAGATTCCGCGATGATAGATATTTCAAGAGGCAATTCGCAAAAACAGAATTACACAATCTATAACGCTTATATGGAAGTTCTTGTTTACGATAAAAGTTTAACCAGCTATTATGTTTCAACCAATCAAGCTCTTGATGGTTTTTCGGTAAAAGTAGATGCAACGGATTACACAAATATTGAGGGCGGTTTAGGAGTTTTTGCCTCTTACAGAAAGCAGTCGCTAAAAGTAAAACTGCTTAGAAATTATATTGAATCATTCGGATATAAAGCCGGCGTGCCGGACTAAAAATAAAGCGGCGCGAAAATAATTCCGCGCCTCTTTATTCGCCTCAAAAAATTATTACAATTTTTCAGAGTTTTTGGAAAGATAGTCGGCAACGCCCGCCGTGCTTGCTTTCATTCCGCTTTCGCCTTTATGCCAGCCTGCAGGACAAACTTCGCCGTGTTTCTCTGTAAATTGAAGCGCGTCAACCGTTCTTAACATTTCGTCAACGTTTCTTCCTAAATCTAAATTATTTACCGTTTGGTGCTGAACAATTCCTTTTTGATCGATTAGGAAAGATGCTCTTAAAGCAACTCCGCCCGGATGTTCAATTCCATAGTCTTGAGCTATTTTGTGATTAACATCCGCAACTAATGGAAACTGAACATTGCCAATTCCGCCTGCTTCTACCGGAGTGTTCTTCCAAGCAGAATGTGTGTACTGAGAATCGATTGAAACGCCAATAACCTCAACGCCTCTTTCTTTGAACTGGCTTAATCTTTTATCGTGCGCAATTATTTCGGTAGGACAAACAAAAGTAAAATCCAATGGCCAAAAAAACAATACAACGTGCTTGCCTTTATAATCTGACAATTTGAAATCTACTTTGATGGATCCATCGGGCATTACTGCTTTTGCCGTAAAATCCGGCGCTGGTTTTGCTACTAATACACTCATGTAATTCTCCTTTTATTATAATTATTTGTTTGATATGAAGTCAATTTAGGGTGTTCAAAAATATGAATAAACCAATTCAACTGCTTAATAAGATGCCGTGTCGCATAATAAGGTTCAATAAAATACTATTATTCTTCGTCATTCAACAATTCAAAATTATTCCCGCTAAACAGTGAACAGCAGTAGATTGATGGGATTCATTTTTTTTACTGCTTGCCTTTTGTTCAATTCTTTATATTCGCACAAATTCCATCTAATTGAAATTCAATTAAACATAACAATTGTTTTGTGCGTTTCGTTTCTTTTTACAAAAAATATTTTCTGCACTGGAAAAAGCAAAGAATTTCTTAACCCAACTTACACACAGTAAAATATAAGTGCATATAAATCAATGAGTTAAGAGACCGCGATGCCGGACAGCGCGTAATTACAGTTAGTCCGAAAGAGATTTAACCCAAATCCCTGTGAATAATTTTATTCCACTTTCGCCGCTTCATTACTTCCTCAATAGAAAATTTTGGACAAAAAAAAGCCCTCACCAAGTGAAGGCTTCGAAAACCATCAAATGACTGTTAGCCTTTTATGACTGCACCCAATCCTTTTATCTGATAAACTTTTTTAACTTCTTTTGTTGCACATTTATGCTCGCCTTCTTTCTTTTCCTTGTGCTCATCGGAGCATTTTTCTTCGCCCTCTTTCTTTAAGTATTCTTTTTCCGTTTCAACGTCCAATGAATAAACTTCGCCTTCAACTAAAGCTGTTTTGCCTTTGGCTTCCATTGGAAAGATAATTGCGCCGTCATCTACTTTAACTCTGATAGTTTCAAACTCTTTATCGCTTGCAACTTCAATCCAGCAGCCCATTTTAGCGCATACGTTTACAACTGTTCCTTCAACCAAAACTGTTTTGCCTTCGAAATCTGCAGGACTTTCGAGAATTGCCGAAACGTTTGTTTTTTCTTTTGTGGAAATTTCTTTCCCATATTTATTTGAATCTTGTGCATTGATTAGTGTGCTTATGAATAAAAGCCCAATAATTATTCTTGAAAGACTGCGCATATTTTTCTCCGCCTATTTAATTATTATATTAGTTTTGCAGTTCAAACTTACAGAGGAAACATCTGTATTTCAATTAAAAAGTAATTTTAAAAAGTTATAATATGAGCGGCTATATATTTACATCGCCATAGTAGAATCGCACAAAATCGCGAAAAAAAAATTATGAACAGAAGAGAATTTGTTAAATCATCCGCAGCGCTATCTATTTTGTGTATTCCTGGTCTATTGAATTCCAAAACAATTTCTGCAAATAAAGTTACTGCCGGTGAAATAATAAAACCCAAAGCGCTTAAACCTGGCGATAGTATCGGGCTGGTTTCCCCGGGCAGCAGTATTGATGAAGAAGAATTAAAAGATTCTATAACTAACATTGAAAATCTGGGATATAAAGTTGTTTACGAGGATTCCATTTTAGACTCAACCGGATTTCTTGCCGGATTGGATGATGTTCGCGCTGATGAATTGAACAAGATGTTTGCGCGTGATGATGTGGATGGAATTATCTGCGCGCGCGGCGGATACGGCGCAATGCGCATTATTCCGCAATTGAATTATGAATTGATTCGTAAAAATACAAAAGTGCTTTTAGGATACAGCGATATAACTGCTCTCCATTTTGCTTTGTACTCACAGGCGGGAGTTGTTTCATTTCATGGACCGGTGGGCATTTCAACTTTTAACGAATACTCGATTAATTATCTTCAAAGTGTAATAGGCGGAAGCTCTAGCTCGCTCGAATTCATTTCGTCAAGTGAAGATTTGTTGAAGGATAATCAAGCGTATCAACGATATGTTATTAATGGCGGATCGGCAAAGGGAGAACTTGTTGGCGGAAATTTATCAATTGCAGCGGCGCTTATTGGCACACCCTACGATGTAAGTTATAAAAATAAAATTGTTTATCTGGAAGATATTGGCGAAGAACCATATCGAATTGACAGAATGCTTACGGAGTTACTTTTAGCCGGTAAGCTGCAAGAGTGTTCCGGAATTGCGCTTGGCGTATTTATGGACTGCGAACAGGATAAAGAGAAACCCGCGTATAAAAATTCTCAATCGTTAAAGGAGGTTTTCTTCGATAGGTTAGAACCACTCAAAATTCCAACGGTTTACGGCTTGTCTTTCGGTCATATCAGCAATAAATTTACAATTCCATTTGGTGTCAAAGCCGAACTCGTTTCCGATAATTATAAACTTAGATTGCTCGAAAAAGCGGTCAAATAAAATCAAGCTGGATAAAGATGTTCGCAAAAATTGTTTTTCCGCTTCCGTTTAGAAACGCTTTTACCTATTCAATTCCGCCGGAATTTGAAAGCTCTGCAAAAGTAGGCGTGCGCGCTGTTGTGCCTTTCGGGAAAAGAATTTTAACGGGATACATAATTGATATCTGCTCAAAAGCGGAAACAGATCACAGTATAAAAAATATTAAAGATATTCTAGACGATAAACCGATTTTCGACAAAGACTCGCTAAAATTTTACGAATGGATTTCCGAATACTATTTAAGTTCATTGGGCGAAGCGCTCCGCAATTCCGTTCCGTATGGCTCTGATGTTGAGACGAAAAGGAAAATCGTAGTAGATCAGAAATACTGCATAGATATTTTTGATAAAGAGAAAAATCAAAAAACTCTTAAGTCTCTGCTGCTGAAAACGCTGGCAGAAAAAGAAACGCACAGTATTTATTCGCTTCAAAAAAAACTAAAGAAAAAAAACATTTATCACGCGATTCGTTCTCTCGAAAAGGAAGGCGCTTTAAGCGTTTTGGATGAGCTGGACGAAGGGAAAGTGCGCGTTAAAAAACTAAAATTTGTGAAACTTACCGCTAATCTTGATGAAGTATATAACCTGCTTCCCGAGATAGAGAGGCGATCACCCAAACAAGTTGTGCTTTTGCTTGAGCTGCTTTCTAATCCTACGGAAGAAATTCAGCAAACATTATTGCTTAATAAAACAAAATCTTCGCAGAGTTCTTTGAATTCTCTTATTAAGAAGGAAATTGTTGAAGTGTTCGAAAAAGAAGTTGTCCGCGAGTATCAAGATGAATATTCCGAAGAGACAAAAAAAATAAAACTTACCGGGAATCAGAAAAAGGTAATTGATGAAATTATACCTTCTGTTGCGGCGAATGAATTCGGAGCATTTTTACTTCATGGCGTTACCGGAAGCGGCAAAACACAGATTTATATTGAATTGACCAAAGCTGTTATAGCCGGGGGGAAAACAGCAATAATTTTGGTCCCCGAAATTTCACTAACTCCGCAAATCACTTCCAGATTTGTAAATGTGTTCTCGGATAAAGTTACCGTACTTCACAGCAGAATGTCTTTGGGAGAAAGATACGATTCGTGGAGAGGAATAATATCCGGAAGGTACAGCGTGGTTATTGGCGCTAGGTCTGCTTTGTTTGCCCCGTTAAAAAACATTGGACTTATTGTCGTTGACGAGGAGCACGATTCAAGTTACAAACAAAACGAGATTGTTCCAAAGTATCAAGCGCGAGACTCTGCAGTAATCAGAGCGAATTTGAGCGGCTGCCCAATTCTGCTCGGCTCAGCTACTCCCTCTCTTGAAAGCATGTTTAACGCCGAACAAGGTAAATACAAATTACTGGAACTGAAAGAACGTATTGACGATGCAAAGCTGCCTTCAATAAAACTTGTTGACGTTACTTACGAACAGAAACAAAAAAAAATGGATAACGCCTTCAGTCACATTCTTTTAGAAGAAGTGGATAAAAGATTAACTCGCAAAGAAAGCGTAATAATTCTTCAAAACAGAAGAGGATTTTCTACTCAGGTTTACTGTCAGGACTGCGGAGAAATTGAACTATGCGGCGATTGCTCCGTTTCTATGGTTCATCATATTAATAGAAATATTATTCAGTGCCATTACTGCGGGCAAACAAGACCGGTTCCGAGAGCCTGCCAAAATTGCGGTTCGCTATCGCTAAAATTTTTCGGCTCCGGAACGCAGAGAATCGAGGACGAATTAGCATATCACTTTTCTAAAGCAAAAATTGATAGAATGGATTCAGATTCAATTTCTAAAAAAGGCGACCTCAGTTTTAAACTGAATAGTTTTAGAAAAGGAGAAATAGATATTCTTGTTGGAACGCAGATGGTTTCCAAAGGAATGGATTTTCCGAACGTTACGCTAGTTGGAGTTGTTTCCGCGGAAACAACGCTTTGGCTTCCTGATTTTCGCGCGGACGAGAGAACTTTTCAGCTTTTAACGCAGGTTGCCGGAAGAGCAGGACGAAGTAAAATTGAAGGCGAAGTAATTATCCAAACACAAAATAAAAACCATTTTGTTCTGCAGCGGGTTTTAAAAAACGATTATGACGGATTTTACAAAAACGAATTAAAATTGCGAAAGTCCGGCGAATATCCGCCGTTCACAAGATTGGCTTTGATTGAATCAAGAAATGAAAATGAAAAGAAAGCTCAAGAGGCGATAAAAGATTTTTACAATAGAATCAAGCAGCTTAAAACTAATTTAAAATTATTGCCGCCTGTGCCTGCCCTAATTTCTAAGCTCAGAGGATTTTACAGATATCATTTGATGATTAAAAGTTATAAGCATCTCGATCCAGGCGGAAAACACTTGCGTCAATCAATTAATGATGCCATGATCGATTACAATCAAAAATCAAAATTTAGAGATATCAAACTGATAGTTGATATTGATCCACAGAATGTTTTGTGAATTGAGACCTTCGAGGAGAACATTCTCCCCGAAGGAACTTAAAAATTTACATCATAAAACTTTTGAGGAAAGTGATTTTTTGAGCGAGGAAGAAAAACAGAATACTGAATCCTAACCACAATCCAAATACAACTGCAAAGTATTTTCCAGTCTCTTCGGATTTGAACATTTTTGCCAGACCGATACTCAATACGGCATAAAACCAGATTGAGAAAATGTCAGCCTTGCTCAAAAGAAAACCGAGGAACTCATCTTTTTCCATACCCATAATATCGGCAACGCTTGTTCCCGCCATAAATTTTCCCATTGCAAAAGCAAGAATTACCATAACAATTATCTGCAGAGCGGCTATGTAATATGGAAGACCGTAAGCAGCCATCGCAGACTTATATGAGCCATCGCCTTTGAGACCGAATTTTACGCCCAAAAACCATACTCCGCTGATAACAAAAAACAAAATGAACACTACAACTACAATTCCTACTACCTGAAACACTAAACCGGCAGTAGAATTTTTTTCCATAAATTCACGCGTCATTTCAATCCTTTGGTCAGCCGCTTCTTGAGTCATGGTGCCCGCTTCCACATCTTTATTCAAATTTTCTTCCATTTGAGCCATTCTTTTTTCAATGATGTCATACTTGATTGTGGGATTGTTCATCATCACGATATTCGATAATGCCGCTAAAACAATAACAAGAATTACAGGCAAAAGCCAATCTAATACTTTCGGAGGGAATTTTGACATTGATGAAAATACATTGCCTGGCTCCGTAAACACGCCTACCAGTTTATCCGCATGATTAAGTTCAAACTCCTCCTCTTCGGATTCAATTTGTTTGCTGGTAACTTCTTGGTCTTTCCTTTCTTCCATTTTGATCTCCAATTATTATTTTAATAGATAGAAGATGTATCCGTGTTCAAATATAATATTTTTATCCAATGTAATAACAAATAAATTTGAAAAATATTTAGCAAATTCCTTGCACAGTTTGCCAATAGGTTTTCAAAAATTTAAGTTTGGCTGAACAATAATAAGGATATCTATGAAAACCATCATCGAACCTTTTAGAATTAAATCGATTGAGCCGATTCGTTTTACAACTTACGAGGAGCGCAAACACATTTTAATTGAAGCGGGATATAACCCTTTTTTAATTCGCGCAGACGATGTGCTTATTGATTTGCTTACCGACAGTGGAACATCTGCCATGAGCGCTAAGCAATGGGCGGGAATAATGGAAGGCGATGAATCTTACGCCGGCTCCAGAAGTTTTTTCAGGTTTGAGAATGCCGTGAGGAAAATTACCGGCGATAAATTTATTATTCCAACTCACCAGGGAAGAGCGGCGGAAAAAATTTTGTTTTTCATTCTTGGCGGCGAAGGGAAATTTATTCCGAACAATACACATTTTGATACCACACGCGCAAACATTGAATTTACCGGCGCAGAAGCTGTGGATTTGTTAAATGAAACCGGCAAGCATCCGGAAATTCGGGCGGACTTTAAAGGAAATATGGATATTGCCGCGCTCGAAAAATTTATTCTCGATAAAAAACCTGAAAACATTCCTCTCGTTATGATCACGATAACAAACAACTCCGGCGGCGGTCAGCCTGTTTCCATGCAGAATATTCGAGAAGTAAAAGAAGTGTGTAAAAAATATAATCTTCCACTATTTCTGGATGCGTGCAGGTTTGCAGAGAATGCCTACTTTATCAAAAGGAGGGAAAAGGGTTATGAGAATAAGTCCGTTCTAGAAATAGCGCAGGAAATATTTTCCTATGCAGACGGCGCCACAATGAGCGCTAAGAAAGATGCGCTTGTTAACATCGGCGGGTTTTTATCACTTAACGATGAAAAATTAGCAGCGAAGTGCAGAAATCTTTTAATCGTTACGGAAGGATTTCCAACATACGGCGGACTTGCAGGAAGAGATCTTGAAGCCGTTGCACAAGGTTTGGAAGAAGTTGTTGATGAACACTATTTGCAGTATAGAATTAGATCGACAGAGTATCTCGGAGAAAAAATTCTTGAAGCGGGAATCCCAATAATTGAGCCGCCTGGCGGTCATGCAATTTATATTGATGCAAAACGATTTCTGCCAAACATTCCGCCGAGGGAGTATCCGGGACAGTCCATAGTCTGCGAACTCTATTTAGAAGGCGGCGTCCGTTCCGTTGAAATAGGAAGCGTGATGTTCGGCAAATATGATAAAGCAACCGGAAAACTTATTCCGCCGCCGATGGAACTTGTAAGATTGGCAATTCCAAGACGGGTTTACACTCAGAGTCACATTGATTTTGTTGCCGAGGTTGTAATTGAGGTGTTTAAAAAACGCAATGAATTAAAAGGTTATGAGATAATCGAAGAAGCTCCGGCGCTGAGACATTTTACTGCAAAATTTAAACCGATTGGAAACTAGTTTTGAAGCTGAAAAAATCATGCTCATATAAAACCAAATATCAGGTGTGGAGAATTTTAATTTCCGCACCCGATAAAATATTTATTGAAACCCGTGATACTGAAAACAAGCAGGTGTTTTTTAATTGTCAGGATATTTCTTCCGGTAAATTCTTGCTTAAAAACTTTCAGCATGACGAAAAGTACTGGATTGGAATTGAAACCGTTTGGCGGAACTATGTGATATTTCATAAGTACGCAAAACCAGATATGCCAGGACATAAATCAATAATTCTGTTCGATATTAAATCGAAAAAAAACATCTGGCAGAATAACGAGCTGACTTTTTTGTTTCACACTAACGATTTGATATACGCCTATCAAACAACTTTTTCGGGCAGAAAATTTTATTCACTCAGTGTGTTAACCGGCGAAACCTTGGAAGACTTTGGTGATGATTATTCGAAAATCAATTCCTTTCAGGAACAGACTCAGCGGAATGAAGATTACTCGGATTACACTTTCCCCGAATCATATTTTTCTCAAGACTCTGCTAATACAAATATTGACGCAATTATTGAGAAAATTAACGCAGAAAATAATTTGGTGGGTGAAATTGAATATATTTCGAAAGGTGATTTGTTTCTTTTTAACTACCATGTTGAAAAAACTACCGGCAATTTAGAAAATGTATTTGTGGTTTATAATTCTTCTAAATCAAAAATCATTTTCAGCGAAACAATTAATAAAAACATAAATGCCATTATCCCCGATTCGTTTTTTGTGTATAAAAATCTTCTTATTTTGCTAAAAAACAAAAATGAAGTTTCCGTTTTCGAGATTATTTAAGGCGGCAAAATGAATGTAACATTTGAAGAGAAAAAGTATCTGCTCAAAGAAGCTAGAAGAGAAATCAAATCTTTATTTGCAAAAGTTGCATCGTCTCCAATCGATTATAACGCAATGCCGGTACTAAAAACTAAATGCGGCGTATTTGTTACGCTAACAATTAATAAGCGGCTTAGAGGCTGCATTGGTTATGTGGTTTCTGACCAGGAATTAATTTACACTCTTAGAGACGCAGCAGTTCAAGCTGCGAGTCAAGACCCTCGCTTTTTACCGATCAGGAAGGACGAGCTTAATTCCATTTCTCTGGAAGTCTCCATTCTTTCTGAGCCATTTCCCATGAATAATTATGATGAAATTGAATTGGGAAAGCACGGTTTAATTGTAGAGGAAGATGGGAGGCGGGGCTTGCTTCTTCCGCAAGTTCCTTTAGAACACAAAATGAATAAAGAAGAATTTTTAAGCGCCATCTGTCAAAAAGCCGGGTTAGCCTCTAATTTGTGGAAAAGAAAAATCCTAAATTTAGAACTGTTTACGGCAACAGTTTTTTCGGAGGAGGATATAAAATGAAAGTAAGAAAACCTGCAGTTGCGGGAACATTTTATCCTTATAATTCCGACGAACTTAAAAAAACATTATCTCAACTCCTCGAAGAAAATATTCCCGATAAGAATTACAAAGATATTTTTGGAATTGTATCTCCTCACGCGGGATATGTTTATTCCGGAAAGAGCGCTGCATTTGCTATTAATGCTATCAAAAATCAAAAATTTACCACCGCGATAGTTATCTCCCCAAGCCACCGCGAATATTTTAAAGGAGTCTCAATTTATAACGGAGATTTTTACGAAACACCTCTCGGAAAAATTGAAATTGATAAAGAATTGTCCGATCAGTTTTTATCCGGCAGCGAGTCAATTTTTTATAGCGAACAAGGACACCGAAATGAACACGCGCTTGAGGTGCAGCTTCCGTTTCTTCAAATGATAAATGAAAACTTCAAACTTGTTCCTTTAGTTATCGGCGATCAAGGGAAAAAATATATTGACGAGTTAGCGTCAAAACTTGCGGAAGTGAGAACGTTGGATTCAATAATAATCGCGAGTTCAGATTTGTCTCACTTTTATTCAAGAGAAATCGCAAACAATCTCGATTCGAACGTTGAAAATAGAATCAACCGTTTTGAATACAATGAACTCCTCGAAGATCTAGTAGATGGAAAATCCGAGGCATGCGGCGGCGGCGGAATTGTTGCGTTGATGAAAGCTGCTGATATTTGCGGATTCACCAAAGCAGAAGTAATTTCCCGAACGGATTCTGGCGATGTTTCTGGCGACATATCAGGAGTTGTTGGTTATCTTTCCGCTGTTCTATTTCGATGAAAAATTGCCCTTTCTTGTAAATTTATAAGATAGGGGTTTATTGTTATAGCGAAGAATAATTATATTTGTAACCACAGTTCATAATAAATTTCTAAAACGACCGATGTCGTTTTTTTTGAGAATTAAAAGGATAAAGGAATCTTAATAAACTCAATATAAATTTATGGCGCTTCTATGGGCGGAAACATTAACTCTAAAAATATTCAGCAAAAGTTAAAAAAAGTATTTGAATCAAAATTTGGTTACCAAACTTCTCACTATTCGGTTTCACCGGCAAGCTTAGTTTTGCTTGGCGATCATACGCATTATAACGATGGAATAAACATTTCTACAACAGTTGACCGATATTCTGCGGCAGCAGTTTCGGTTAGAGAAGATGATTTAATTCGGATTCATTCGGAAGACGAGCGCTTCAATGCTTATTTATCACTTAATGAAATTTCGGAGAAAAAACTTGAGTGCGGAAGCGTTGACTTAAATTCCGTAATAGAATTGTTGAAAGAAAAGCAATTTATTAATACCGGATTTGATTGTGCGGTGCAAACAAATATCCCCGACGCGCTTGGACTTGGCAGGTTCGCATCTCTTCAGTTTACACTTCTATCTGCAATTAATTCAGCTTACGGACTCAATTTTAATTTGGAGAACATTATTGAGCTAGGTCATAAGGCGGGACTTAAAGCGATTGGAAAAATCTCAAACAAAACTCATTATCATACAATCAGCGGAAATAAGGCAAACAGTTTTTTCAAGATTGATTTTAGAAAAAACACCACGGAAATTTTCGACTTAAATTCGACTGATTACTGCATTGTTATATGCGAAACAGATGAGCTAATCGAAAATCCCACCGAAATTTGTAACGAACGAATTAGTGAGTGTGAAGTAGGAGCGCAGGCGTTAAGACTTTACATTTGGGGAATTAAAAGTCTACGTGATGTTGAATTGGCTTTCCTGGAAAAACATGCGCACGTATTGCCCAAAAGAGTCTATAAGCGGGCGCTTTATAATGTCTTAGAAAGAATGCGGTCGGACAAAGCCTCTGCTGCTCTCGATAAACATGACTTCAGCGAATTCGGCAAACTGCTCTTTGAATCGCATGCAAGTTTAAGAAGTGAATATGAAATTGGAAATGAAAATCTAGATTTTCTCGTCGATTACGCAACAAAATTTAATGGCGTATTGGGAAGCAAGTTGATAAGCTGTTCGCATATTCATTCAACGCTAAACATTGTGGAAAAATCTGAAAGTGAAAAATTCACAAGAAAAATTAAGCATAAATTTAAGCAGAAATACGACAGACTTCTTAAAACACATGTACTCAATATTTGTGATGGAATAAAAGCACAATCACAATAAAGGTAAATAGTTCTTAGAAAATATTCTAGAATAAAACAACTTGATTTTAACTTCCTTTAGTAATATGTTTTTACTCAAAATAAAGGAAGATGATGAGTTACTTTGAGGATTTTGATGATGATATTCGCAATTATCCGGACGAATCCGAAATAAATTCCAGAATAGAAACTTGCAAAGAGTTTGTTGAAGAGGGAACGACTCTTATTCATATTGATTATATAGAAGAAACCGTTCATTACTGCTTGGATAGCGACAAAGCAGTGGACGGTCTTTTTCTATGCAATGCTGTTACTTTAGTTGCGCCTTACAATTCAGAATTTTGGCAGTATACCGGTATTCTTTACAACAACAGTTTTAAATTTTATGAAGCATACGTAGCGTTCTTAAAATCTCTTACGCTAAATCCAAACGACGTTGAAACTTTATTAAATAAATCCATTGCCGAGGATAATTTGGGCATGTTCGATGATGCGGTGGAATCGTTAGAAAAAGTCCTCCAAATTGACCCCAACAGCGAAGAAGCATATTTCAGTTTGGGCGTATTATTTCAGAGGATGGATAATTACTCAGAAGCGATTGAATATTTTATAAGCGCCACTCAATGTGACGAGCATTACAGCGAAGCATGGTACGAATTAGGATATTGTTACGAAAATAATTCTCAATTTAACGAAGCTCTTGCTGCATACAATAAATTTCTTGAGATAGAGCCTTACAGTTCAACCGGCTGGTACAATCTTGGAATTGTTCACATTCGTAAGGAAGAATTTCAAAAAGCAATAAACTGTTTTGAATTGTCTATTGCAGTAAAGGATAATTTTTCGAGCGCATGGTTCAACTTGGGCGTTGCTTATGCAAATTTGGATTTGATGCCCAAATCGCTTGAAGCACTAAAACGAGCGAGTGAACTTGATCCTGAAGACGAAGCAATATGGTATACTTTAGGACAGGCATATGAGGATTTAGAAAAAATTCCTTTGGCTATTAAGTGCTACACTAAAGCAGTAAAGCTGGATCCGGATTATTTTGAAGCGTTTTTATCGCGCGGTTATTGCTATGACGTATCCGGTAAACTTCACTCTGCATTAAGAGATTTTAATAGAGCGATTCGGTTAACGGAAAATTCAATTGACGCTTGGGTTGCAAAAGCTGATTTGGAGTATTCGCTAGGGGAACTTTCGAAATCGATAAAGAGTTATAGGAAGATACTTGACATAGAAAAAGATAATTTCGAAATCTGGTATAAACTTGCAGAAACTTTGATTGAGACCGGAAATTGGATTGAAGGAAAAGATGCTTACAATGAATGTATTCGCCTTAAACCCAAAGATGCCAACTCTTATTATGGAAATGCAAAAGTGAATTTTCTTTTAAGCCAGACGAAAGAAGCTATTGAGTATCTTAAATCGGCGTTTCAGCTCGATCCCAAAATAAAGGAGGATTTCGCAAAAGAGTATCCCGAAGTGAAATCATCCAAGTTGTTTTTAAAACTAATTGAAGAACAGAAATAGTTAAATAGAAATTCTATGCAGCTTCTAAATAAATTTAATCATAATACCAAAATCATTGGCGTCGTCGGTCACCCGATCAAGCATTCATTTTCACCTTTGATGCATAATCTTGCTTTTCAGCTTGGCAATCTGGAGTATATTTATCTTCCGTTTGACGTTCCTGTCTCCGGATTAAAGGACGCGGTAAAAGGAATTAAAGCTCTCGGTATTAAGGGACTGAATGTAACTATTCCTCATAAAGAAAAGATCATGCCTTTTCTTGATAACGTATCCGAAGAAGCCGGAATTATTGGAGCTGTAAATACTGTTGTGAATGAAAATGGAATTTTATCCGGTTACAATACAGACGTAAATGGAATTATCGAAACATTAAATGATTATCGCGATGAAATTGCTGATTCTGAAGTAACCATTATTGGCGCAGGCGGGGCGGCAAGAAGCGTCATCTTTACGTTAATTCGATATTTTAAAGTGGGCAAAATTAATATAGTTAACCGCACCGA
>Ga0180009_10003414_pt1 | contig 18095 bp, 13 predicted proteins | sample OS_PC_MetaG_FD_123537 | JGI IMG/M metagenome (GOLD analysis project Ga0180009, IMG submission 123537) | Groundwater microbial communities from the Aspo Hard Rock Laboratory (HRL) deep subsurface site, Sweden - OS_PC_MetaG | ecosystem: Environmental > Aquatic > Deep subsurface > Groundwater... | reverse complement strand
GTGCAGTTCAATTGTTGTGTAACCGTTTGAACGAAACGGAGACGATCTATCCGGGGACAAATTTTAAGCTGAACTTCGAATTGGTATCAAATTAAAGTCCCCCAATTCAGGAGTTCTGAAATTACTGGTTTTTATTTCTTTGATTGCTATATTTTAAATATTTATATCATGATGAAGCTGTAAAAAGTCCAAAGTTCAATTCAAGCTATCTGGCAGTCATGGAGAGCCGGCAAAACTGATTTGAACTTCCAAATTGAAAAACGCTACAGAAGATGGCAATCCATCTCCATACAAGATGATTGACAGCCTGTTTAAATGCAGTCAGAAAATTCAGGACAGTTCCAGAAGTTGTCATACGGACTGCTGCGGGAGAACTCTCCCGGGAGGGTCTGTTCTGGGCCTTTCTGACCCTTGCAGCTCTAAAGATGTTGATACCGATGGCCTTCAGAATAGCACAGCAGCGCACTTTTTTAAGTCCTCTGACTCGAAGATGTTTTATGCCGGTCAGTCTGTCGTACTCGGACATGGTTGCCTCAACGCCGCTTCTGAGAGCGTACCGTTCAATAAAACCCGATGTTTTTTCCTTTTGGCGCCGTTTGGCCAAACGGAGGTCTTTGCCAGTATAGCGAAGTGCGTTGAGCTTTTTCCCTTTTTTGACGGGGCATTGGTCCTGACTCGGGCAACCGGTGCAATCGACAGGGGAAAAGCCGACGATGTGTGCCTTTTTCGAGGACTTACGACTGACAGGGCGTTTACCCTGCGGACAGAACACGACAGCATTGCTGTCCGATATAACAAAGTCGCTGAGGTGAAGCCTGTTGTTGATGGTTGATCCGGGCATGACCGGTGCGATCAGCTCGATCGCTTTTTCCTGGGCATGTATGACGTTTTCATCACTGCCATAAAGGGAATCTGCAAGGATTTGCTCGGGCTTCAGGCCTCTTTTTTGTGTTGATTCAATTGCCGGCAGCAGGGCGCCCGCATCACTGAGATGGGCCGGTTCTGCCTCTATGTGCGTGATCAGGTTCAATGTGGCCTCGGACTTGTTATCCGAATAGGTTTCCATGACCTGGATCTGGTAGCCTTTGCCTTTATGTCCGTCATAGGATGCATCCGGATCAGACGGGTTCTGCAGTGAATCGCCGGATATCTCTTTGGGTTGTTTGATTTGCAGGGTTCCGGTCTGGGATATATCGTCCCATGAGACCTGGCAATGCTCTTTCAGCAGTCGGGCCAGTAACTGATAGCTCTGCATCTGCCCAATGGGGTCATTGTTTTGGTAGAGCTCTACCAACTTGAACAGGTCCCGGCTCAGACTCTCCAGTGTTTTGGCTGACTGGCTGGGTTTGACCATTGAGAAGGCTGTCAGCGCCTTCTTTTTGAGATACCGGTTCACTAGGTCATCTGACAGATGATCAAAGAGAGACCGATGCTGACGTTTCAGGTTAACCAGAAATTTGTGGATGGTCTGGGAGAATAAACCGATGCGTCCCAGGTTTTTCATGTTGGAACGGATGTGGACAGAGTCGATTCGCTGCTTCTTCAGATCGACGTTAAACGCTTCAGCCAGTGCTTTGGTGGTACGTTCCAGCAACAGGGAAGATATATCATGGTCGATGAAAACAGTGCGCATGTTCCAAAGGGTTTTCTCGCACATATAGGCAGCTTCATCGCTTTCTTCCCAGATATTCAGGGCGTAATGCCACTGCTGGTTGAATGCAAATTGCTGGACGGTTTCGGCATCCGTTGTATCCAGGGTATTTTGAATCAGGATGACACCCAGCACTGAGGAAAGCTCTTTGGTGCTGCGTCCGTTATCTCTGCAAAAATACCTGGAGAAATCATGGACGGGCAGTGTGGGAAGAATCTCTTTTTGAAAAACACCGGCCCAGGACTCGTCCAGAAGTTTTCTCCTCCTGGGTCCCAAATGCGCCCAAGGGTCGATGAATGACAGTTGGTTGTGGTCTTTTGTATGAATCATGCTGATATGTATTTATGTTATTGATTTAATGGTTTAATCATACACAAAACCACATTGCCCGTCAAGGTAAAAAACAAACATTAGCATATTATTTCAACGTGTTCGAGAACTCGGACTTTTTACGGTTTCATCATATCATAACACATAGATATTGAAAGGGGAGTATCAATATTTTTCAAATTCCCTGACCTTTCGGAAGGGACTCATACTTTGAAAATTTCTAGAAGTTGAAGTATAAAATGAGGGGCTCGTTCACTTTTCCCCGATTTGGACATTTCGCTGAAAAGTAATTTTCAATCACCGCACAAAAAGGAGATCAAATGTCTATCGAAATGGAATTATCAAAACAGTTGGTAATCGGAGAGGTACTGGCTAGAAATGCAAGGAAATATCCTGACCGCCCTATTTTTGTTATCGAAGACCAAAGTTGGACTTACAAGGAGTTTAACGAAAGGGTCAACCACTTGGCAAACTCATTGATGGAAATGGGTGTGGGTAAGGACGATAAGGTCGCTGTTCTTTTTATGAACGATATTGAGATTATGGAGTCTTATTATGCCATTGCCAAAACTGGTGGAGTAATTGTTCCGTTAAATTTCAGACTAAATGGAGCGGAACTTCAATATCAGATTGATTATGCAGATGTCAAAGTAGTGATTTTAAGCTCTTTGTTTGGACCTGTTATCGACCCTGTTCGCAAGGATCTGCCAAAGGTGGAGAATTATATAATGACTGGGGATGGGATACTTGAAGGAGCCCTGGCCTATGAGGATACTCTCCGTAAAGGGGCACCCGACGAACCGCTTGTGTTGATCGATGATGAAGATCCTGCCGCTATAGTTTTTACAGCAGGCACGACAGGTCTGCCCAAAGGAGCGGTACTATCGCACAAAAATCTTTCTGTAATGGCAGGCTCAATAGGGACGGAATTCGGCTTGCCTAAAGGCGCATCACAGATTCTGGTATTTCCGATTTTTCATTCATCGGGAACAGTTTTAACCTATGTAACCATTTATGCTGGTGGTACTATTGTCATGGTGCCGCTTACAAAGCTGGACCCTGAGACAATCCTTAGTACCATCGAAAAAGAAAAAATCTATTGGGGAGCTATGGTACCAACATTATGGAATGCTGTGGTCAGCTATCCTGAAAGTAAAAAGTTTGATCTCTCTTCTTTTAAATTTGCAGTTTCAGGCGCTGCCCCGATGCCTACAGAAATGAAAAAGAGGATCACTGAACTATTTCCTAACATTCCCGGAATCAGCGATTTTTTCTCTCAGACAGAAACCTCCACTTTGACAATTCCCTCCGATCCGGCCGATACATTGATAAACGCAGCCACCATTGGGAAAGATCCAATTCTGGCCATTGAGGTTCGCCTGGTTGATATAAATGATAACGATGTACCTGTCGGAACGCCGGGAGAAGCTGTTTTTCGAGGCCCGACGGTTTTTAAAGAGTATTATAAAAATCCATCTGAAACAGCCAAGGCATTTAAAAACGGATGGTTTCATTCAGGTGATGTTCTAGTACAGGATGAAGACGGATATTTCTACGTGATTGACAGAATAAAAGATATTATTATTACCGGTGGTGAAAATGTTTCAACAATTGAGGTTGAGAATGTACTCAGTACCCATCCAAAGATATATGAATCTGCAATTATCGGTGTCCCTCATGAAAAATGGGGAGAGACTGTTAAGGCAGTGATCGTTCTAAAATCTGATGTGGAAGCCACAGCTCAGGAAATCATTGATTTTTCGAGGGATAAATTGGCTCACTATAAGGCTCCTACTATCGTTGAATTCGTAAGTGAATTGCCACGAAATGTTGCTGGAAAAATTCTAAAATTCAAACTGAGAGAAGATCATGCCACAAATAGTTAGTGGTGTGGTGAGTTTTGATTTTGATAAAGCCATGTGACAGGCCTCTGTCAGTGTGCCTTCAGAAGCCTGTTAATCTAACCAAGCACTTGCAAGTTGAAAAATATTAAGGGCATAGACGATAGAAGAGCCTGCTTTTATCATAAGGTTCGGACTCCTTACACCGTTGAAAGCAAAAATCATGGGTAACTGTTCAGCGTCCCAACAGGGCGAACCTGCCCCAAGATTTAAGTTACACCGTGTTTCGCGTACGGTCATGATCAATCTGTCATTGAACTCATTCTCGACGGCCTTCCATGGCCGTCTTCCGAGGACGGTCGTTGACTTCGCCATCCTGGCGAAGTTTAACCACTCCCAACCCGTTCAATAACAGACCGAACATGACTTCAGTATGTTAAGCGAATGTGTAACTTAAAAGCACATTCAGCTGTCTGATGTTAGAAAATTAGACAGGTTAAATATTTTCAAAATGTTTAAATCGGATATGAGTAATCATCAGAAAAACCTTTTGAAGAAATCTATTGGAAGCCGGGACTGATATAAAATAAAAAGCAGCTTTAATCATATGGTGCGACCGTTGTCAGAATGCAGCACCAGCAAATCGTCCTGTTGAGCAATGCCATGTTTCAAGCTGTAAACCTTGATCATGCCATGATCGGTTGGCTATTGAACGGATTGGGAGCAGAAAAATCTCACCAGGAAGGTGAGATCGGCGACCGCCCTCGGAGACAGACAGGATGTCTGTCGAGAATAAGTTCAATGGCTGACCGATTATGGCTACTTACTGAATTTACAACATTACATTAAATGGAGTATATTTTATGAGGGATAAAAAAATCTTTAAAACAGAGCTTTGTGATCTATTAAACATAGAGTATCCAATTATGTTAGCTGGTATGGGTGGACTAGCCGGTGAAGGATCTTGCTCAAAGCCAAAGATTGTAGCAGCGGTTTCAAATGCTGGTGGAATAGGAGTGCTTGGCGCTACTGGTCTGTCAACAGACGAATTACGAAAGGAAATCAGGGAGATAAAAACACTCACAGATAAACCATTTGGAGTTGACCTGCTATTACCGACATCGATTAAAGGAGCGCCCTCCGTCGATATGCCAGTCGATGAAGTCAAAGCAAAATTCCTCCCCAAAGAAAATCTGAAAATGATTGAAGCAATGAAGACAAAATTTGGCATCCCAGACGCAAAAGTCATCGAAAGAATGCCATTTACCGAGGAATATGCACGCGAGCAAATGGCAGTGATGATAGAAGAAGAAGTACCTCTCTTTGCTTCTGCACTTGGCATTCCAGATTGGGTAGTGCCTCAAGCTCATGAAGGAAATATGAAGGTATTAGGTCTTGCCGGTAATGTCAGAACAGCTTTGAAACATAAGAAAGCAGGTGCTGATTTTATCGTTGCTCAAGGGTATGAAGCTGGCGGGCACACAGGTCGAATCGGGACTTTGGTATTGATTCCCCTAGTAGTTGATGCGGTAGCACCAACCCCTGTGATTGCTGCCGGCGGCATTGGTGATGCTCGAGGAATCGTTGCTGCATTAGCATTAGGGGCTATCGGTGTCTGGGTGGGAACCGCTTTTCTTTTTGCCGAAGAAGCAAACGTGCCCAAAGAGCATCATCAATTGATGATAAAAAGCAGTGAGGAAGATACTGTTATTTGTAAGTATCTAACCGGTAAGACCGCAAGAATGGTTGATAACCCATTGATCAAAGCTATGGAAGAAAGTGGTGTCCCACCTCTTCCCATGCCGTTACAGATGCTGCTGATGGAAGATATCACCAAAGGTATGTATAATGAAAAACGTTTCGATTTGATGTGCCAACCGGTTGGTCAGATTATGGGAATGCTGGACAAAGTAAAAAGTGCAAAAGAAATTCTTGACGAAATGGTTGAAGGCGTTGTAAAAATCCTGAACCAGGAGTTTCCCAAACGACTGCAGGTTCAATAGAAGAATAAGAGAATGTCGACTTTCGGATCTTGAATGAAATACACAAGCTACGCAACTAAAGATCCGTGCTCAGAGGGCACGGTTTTTTCTGATAAAATAAAATAGAAAGGGAAAATGACTAAACTTCTAGATCTTACGGGAAAAGTTGCATTTATTACGGGGGCCGGGCAGGGTGTTGGCAGACAAATAGGGATTTTTATGGCTGAACATGGTGCTAAGACTGTCATAATCAATGATATCGTTGCCGAACGCGCTGAATTGGTTGCATCAGAGATTAGCAGTATTGGAGCACAGGGTATTGCTGCTCCGGCTGACATAACGGTATGGGACAACGTGAAAAAGCTGGCTGATGATGCAAAACGAGACTTCGGAGGTGTTGATATTCTGGTAAATAATGCAGGGAACGCAGGCACAGAAACACCTGGCGCATTGGTGGCGAGGGAGGCTTTTCTTGAAACAAATCCTAAGGATTGGGAAAAATGGATTGGGATAAATTATTATAGCCCCATGTTTACTTGCCGTGCTTTTGGCCCCCATATGAAGGAAAAACGATATGGGCGAATTATCAATATTATATCCGATGCGGGTCGAGTTGGTGAGCCGTTCACACTGGTTGTCTATTCAGGAGCCAAAGCCGGGACTGCTGGTTTTACGCGTGGACTTGCTAAGGAGATGGGACGCTATCATGTCACCGCCAATTGTGTCGCGTTAGGGGCAACCAATACACCGGCTGTTTCAATATTGGTTGATGCAGCAAGAGAAGATCCGGAATTTGCAAAAAAGGCCCTTTCCAACTATGTCATAAAACGTTTTGGAGAGCCTTCAGATCCTGCCGCTTTAGTGCTATTTTTGGCTTCTGATGCCGCCAGTTGGATAACAGGACAAACGTTTCCAGTAAACGGTGGTTATTCAATGACAATGTGATTTCAAGCTAGGGATGCTTTGGATGAGCAATAAAGTACTGTTTCCGCACCGAATTGTTCATTTTTAAAAATTAATCTCTACGGAATTGAAGAACAACAAGTCAATTCTATTTTATCAGAGACGATTTTCCGGAATCGTTTATTCAACATCCAAAAGAGAGAGGGAAAATGGATTTTTCAATGACCAAAGAACAGGTAATGTTGAAAAAAAGTGTCAGAGAGTTTCTGGATAAGGAGATCGCTCCGATTGTATCTGAAAGAGACGCTCAGGGCGCTTTGACCAGGGAGGAGGTTGTGGCTTACCTAAAGAAACTGATGCCGTTTGGATTCTATACGGGTGCTTTGCCGGAGGCGCACGGCGGTTTGGGCCTTGATCACATGACATGTGGTATCATTTATGAAGAGTTGGCGCGTTGCTGGTGTGGGTTGGCAGGTTGCATCAATCTGACCGACATCGGTATGTTCCATCACCTCTTTTTCAGCAGTGACATGTTGCGGGAAAAATACAAGGATCGCATAGAAAACGGGGAATTGATCACTTCCGCAGGAATTACAGAACCGAATGTCGGTTCCGATACGCAATCCATGGAAACTACCGCTGTTCTGGACGGTGACCATTACATTGTCAATGGCACCAAATCATGGATTTCAAACGGTCCAATCGCAGACATATGCGTAACGATCGTTCAGACAGACAAAAGCAAGGGGGCCGGAGGCATCAAAATGCTTTTGATAGATGGCGATGAGTCCCCTTACGAAAGAAGGGAATTGCCAAAAATCGGCATGCACGCGTTTCCCACCGGCGAGCTCCATTTTGATAACTGCCGTGTTCCAAAGGAAAACATGATTCCCGATTCTTCATATTTGGGTTTGATGAAAGGATTCGATGCTGCCCGCCCTAGATGGGGATTCCATGTTACAGGTCTTATGCAGGCAGCCCTGGATGCTTCGATCAAGTATGCGAAATCAAGGCAGCAATTCGGGCGCCCAATTGGCAATTTTCAGTTGGTCCAGGATATGATTTATGAAATGTACTCGCTGACGGAAACCAGCAGGTTACTCAGCATGAGAGCGGCCGACATGCTCGACAAAGGTTTGAATTGTCGTAAGGAGGCTTCTTTGGCGAAGGGATACGCAACAGAAGCAGCCATCAGAGTCACTTCGCTGGCTATTGAAATCCATGGGGCAAATGGTTTATCCACGGAATTCCCCTTGGAGAGATATTACAGAGACGCCAGGGTTTGGACAATTCCTGATGGAACAACCGAAATTCAAAAATTAATTGTCGCCGGAGAGTTGCTGAATATAAGGGCAATTCGCTAGATTCTGAGAACGGCGGTCTGTAAACGTGACATACACGGTCGCTTTCAAAGACGGTGTATCTAAATTCGATTGGAGATACCATTTTGGAAAAGGGGAAGAAAAAAAGAACGATATCCCTATCGGTTGAGAACATCTTTTTATCATTTGGACGAGTTGATGTCCTTAGAGATGTATCCTTTAATGTCAAGGAAGGGGAAATTCTTTCCATCATCGGTCCGAATGGAGCAGGGAAGACCAGTTTGATGAATTGTCTTTCGGGGTTTTATCGCCCAACTTCAGGCACGGTCAGGTTTCTGAACGAGGATATTACACAGGTGCCGATACATCGTCGCGCCTCGCTTGGAATCGCCCGAACGTTTCAAGGTATTCAGCTTTTTGAGGGCATGTCCGTCTTCGAGAATATTATGGCGGGTCGTCATGTGCGGATGAAGACAAATATTTTACAGTCCAGTTTGCATTGGCCTTGGGCGATAAAAGAAGAGTCCCAGGTTCGACGTGTCGCTGAAGAAATAATTGACTTTCTGGAAATAGAATCGATTCGGGATGAACCGGTAGGTGAATTGGGCTACGGACTCAGAAAACGAATTGATCTGGGAAGAGCTTTGGCGTTGGATCCGACGATTCTCATCATGGACGAGCCCATGGCGGGAATGAATGTTGAAGAAAAAGAGGATATTGCACGGTTTATTTTAGATATTCAGGAAGAAAGAAAAATTCCTGTGATTCTTGTTGAACATGATATGGAGGTGGTAATGGACATCTCCCATCGTGTGGTTGTGCTTGAATGGGGAAAAATAATTGCAGACGACATCCCGGATAAAATTCGAAAAAACCCAAAAGTTATTAAGGCTTATTTAGGTGAAGAATAACTTAAAGAAGGAGCAGTTTTTGGCTAAATCAGAATATCGCTTTCAAGAATTAAAGGCGGACACGGTTCCAAAATATTTGCGGCTTGGAGCGCAACAATGGAGGGATCAGATTTACATGAGGCAAAAAGATCTGGGAATATGGCGGAGTTACACCTGGCAAGAGGTCTATCGAGAAGTTGAGGCATTGGCACTTGGTTTGAAAAAACTGGGTTTGGAACGTTGCAAAACTGTAGCTATAATCGGAGAGAATTCCCCAGAACTATTTTGGGCTCATTTTGCAGTGCTATCTGTTGGGGCAAAGGTTGTACACCTTTATCCCGATATGACTCCCGCTGAAGTTAAGTATATTCTGGATCATTCGAAATCAGCCTACCTGATTGCTGAGGACCAGGAACAGGTTGATAAATATTTTGAGATCAGGGAAGAACTGCCGGCAATAAAAAAAGTCATTTTTTGGGATTCAAAGGGAATGTGGCAGTATAAAGACCTGATCCTTGCTAAATATAAAGATGTACAGGGATTGGGAAGAGCCGATGCGAAGGAAAATCCCGGTCATTTTGATAGTTGTATTGACCAGTGCAGTGGTGACGATATTGCTGTTTTATGCTATACGTCAGGTACTACGGGTCTTCCCAAAGGTGTCGTTCTGACTCAAAGCTATTTGCTGGATAGTGCATTTCGAATGCAGATGGCTAATAATTTCAAACCGTTTTCGAACTATCTCTCTTACCTTTCACCAGCCTGGGCAACTGAACAATTCCTCTGTTCGCTCAGTTTATTGGCTCCGCTTATCTTAAATTTCCCTGAAAAGCCGGAAACTGTGCTTCATAACATCAGAGAAATCGGAGTGCATGTATTAATGTTTGGCCCTCGTCAGTGGGAAAGCTTGCTTTCTGATGTTCAACTGAAGATTAATGATGGTGGTTATTTGCGGCGTAAACTTTATGATTTGGCATTAAAAATCGGAGGAAAAAATATTTCTCATGGACAGGGTCAAAACCGACCCCATTTGATATGGCGATTGCTGCACTATTTTGCGGATTGGATTATGCTGCGCCCTATTCGAGACAACCTGGGTTTGAATGGGATCGATTTTGCCATGACCGGGGGATCTGCGACTTCACCGGATGTGTTTAATCTTTATCATGCGATGGGCGTAAAACTTTGTAATGTTTACGGTAGTACGGAAATGGGGATTTATACTCAGCATGAAGCGGACAATTTTAATCCAGAAACCCTCGGGAAATGGTATAAATCTCATCCCGGTTTTGGGCCACCATTAGAGTGGCGCATTGATGATAATAAGGAACTTTTGGTGCGCGGCGGCTGCGGCTTCCTCGGTTACTATAAAAATGAAAAGGCTACTGCAGAATCTCAAAAAGATGGCTGGTTTCTAACAGGAGATGCTGTAAAAATGCTTGATAATGGGGAGTTGGTTTTTCTTGATCGCGTTAAAGATTTAAAGGAACTTGCAACCGGTTATCTCTTTCCGCCTCAATTTATTGAAACCAGATTGAGATTTAGCCCATATATTAAAGAAGCCATGGTTTTAGGAGATGAGAATAAACCATTTGTGAGTGCTCTGGTCAATATTGATTCGGAAAATGTTGGTCAATGGGCTGAGAAACATGGAATCCCCTATACAACCTTTCCGGATCTTTCTCAAAACACTCAAGTTTGCGATTTAATTCAAAATGAAATAGCGCGGATCAATCAAATGCTTGATCCCGAATCGAGAATCAAGCGTTTTGTTAATCTTCCCAAAGAACTGGACCCGGATGAAGCTGAGTTGACGCGTACCCGGAAATTGCGGCGAGGGTTGCTTGAAGAACGTTATGGTAAGTTAATTGCGGCCATATATGCGAGTGAGACGCATTTTGAAACAGAAGTTACCGTAAAATATCGAGATGGTAGAACCGGTGTCGTCAAAAATCAAACACGCATTAATTCGATCTAAATATTGATTTGATTAATGATTCCCAAATTTAATGAGATTGTTCTATTCTTTCAGTTAATAAAGTACAGGTATGTCCATGGAATTCTATTTAATTGATCTGGTCCAATATCTGGTAGATGGCATTCTAACCGGATTGTTATATGCCGTAGTTGCACTTGCATTTATAGTAGTTTACCGTTCAGGGAAAATATTAAATCTGGCTCAAGGCGAGGTTGTGATTTTTATGGCCTATATCATCTGGACTTTATTCAATTCAGCGCTCATTCCTTTTTGGCTGGCAATAGTGTTGACACTGATTGCTGCCGCCTTATTGGGTTTGGGAATAGAAAGGTTTATTTTTCGACCTTTGATCGGCCAACCTAGCTGGGCAATTATAATTATAAGCGTCGGTTTGATGATGCTGATTCAGGGAGTTACCCAGGTTATTTGGGGTGGAGGGGAACGGCCTTTCCCAACGATATTTCCTGAATCACCTGTTATAATAGGTGAGCTGGTTTTTACGAGTTCGATATTCTGGGGAGGTATTATCTCACTCTTTATATTGGTTGGTCTCACTTTTCTGTTCGGGAAAACCCGTTGGGGCTTGAAATTGACTGCTGTGGCAGAGGATCATAAAGTCGCTCAATCAATGGGAATTTCGGTCAGTAGATCAATGGGAAACGCCTGGATGATCGGTTGTGTTTTAGCCAGTTTTGCTGCCGTTGTTTTTCTCAATGGTCAGGCACTGACTTTTGATGCGGCAACGATTGGGCTGCACGCCCTGCCGGTCGTCTTGCTGGCCGGTTTGGAATCAATATCTGGCGCTTTTATTGCCGGAATTATTGTAGGCGTCGGTGAATCATATGCTGCGGCATATCTTGATCCGTTAACGGATGGGGCAATGTCGCAAGCGTTTCCCTATCTTCTGATGCTTTTGGTACTTATAATTCGCCCTCAGGGTATTTTTGGTTGGAAAATTATTGAAAGAGTTTAGGTTATGGCATTATTACCTTGTGGTGTTTTCTTCACGTCATATCAAACGGATATGGCATACACTCATACTTGGCGGCAAAGAGCATGTTTGGCCGCATTTCTGGTTTTTTTATTTGCACTGCCGGTTATTTTTGGGGTGCGCATTATTGCCATGGTCAATATGGCGGCAATCGTTTCTATCGCTGTCGTGGGGCTGCAAATTACGACAGGATATGCTGGCCAAATTAACCTAGGGCAATCCGCTTTCATGGGTATGGGGGCTTTCGTCTGTGCATCGTTAGCGGTTAATTTTAATCTTCCTTTCTGGATAACGATTCCGGCAGGTGGACTGGGTGGTGCCGTATTGGGTATCGTTTTTGGCATTCCTGCCCTGAGGATAAAGGGATTTTATCTGGCCATGACGACGATAGCCGCCCAGATTATTTTCCCATTAATTATCATGCATATGCCGGAAGTAGTGTTTGGCGGTGCTGTTGGGTTGTCTCTTGATCCTGCCAAGTTGGGCAATATTACCTTTGATACCGATATTTCATTGTTTTACCTGATAATATCTGTCGCTGTAATCATGATATTTTTGGCTTTTAATATTGTTAGAGGGCGAATAGGTCGGGCAATGATCGCCGTGCGTGATAATGATATCGCGGCTGAAATCATGGGTGTCAATATCTTTTCCTATAAAACACTGGCTTTTGCCATTGGAGCAATGTATGCCGGAATTGCCGGTGGTCTATGGGCGTATTACATTCGCTTTGTAGGAGCGGATCAATTCACCCTTTATTTCTCTGTCTGGTATGTTGGGATGATAATTGTCGGAGGAATGGGTAGTATCTTAGGCGCAATACTAGGGACGATATTCATCCGTGGTTTGGTTGAAATCTTAACTGTAATGGCCCCCATTATGGTGGAGAATTTTCCCTCTATTGGAGGACCAGGTCTGTGGTTTGCCGGAACTAACATTATTCTGGGAGGAGCAATTATCCTTTTTGTGATTTTTGAACCCCGGGGATTAAATCATCGTTGGAGAATTGCACGAACTCAGTTTAGAATCTGGCCATATCCACATTTGTAGTTTAGGGGTTGTTTGTCTCATATCCTGTTACCTGGGCAGGGAATTAACCATTAATAACAAAATAGGAGATATTCATGATGAAACAGAACAGATTTTTTGTAAGTCTTTTTATCACCTTGATATCGACCTTGTTTTTTGCACAGTCCGTTTTTGCCGCTAAATATACCTATAATATAAGTTGGTCAGTAGATTATAGTGGCCCGTACGCGGTTCTGATGCCGGTTTTGCAACCAACCAGCAAGGCCCTGTTTGCTTGGTGGAACGAGACCAAAGGAAAAGAACTTGGTATAGAATTGGTCACAAAACAGCTGGATACCCGTTATGATCCCAGTGTCGTCGCAAGTAGCTGGCCCGGTGTGCTCTCAAGCGTCAAACCGATTGCCCACCTCGGGCTCGGAGGTCCTGACGTCGCTGCACTAATGAAACGACTGCCAAATGATAAAGTTCCCATGTTCATGTCCACTGCGACATATGGTTTTATTTGGTTGCCCAATATGTGGGTCTTCCAGCCTCGTCCAACTTATTCACATGAAGCCATTGGTTTTTTAAAGTGGTTTCATGATAAAAATATCAATGGGCGCAAACTCCGGCTTGGCATCCTCAGTTCCAAAGTTTCACCTGCGTACGTTGATATTGTAAATGGTTTTCGGAACTTTGAAAAAGGGGCCGACTGGTTAAAAGTGGTTGGAGTCGAGTGGGTGCAGATGAAACCGGTATCTCTGGTCAGTGAAATAAGAAGACTTTCTAGGGAAAAACCAGATTTCATCTACATTGGCACCAATACCTCCCACGTCATTGCTGTTACGAAAGCAAAGAAAGAACTGGGTCTAAAGATCCCAATTTTAAGTGCATCTCATAACAGCATTCAGATGTCAGCATATGCTGCGAGAGATATGAGTTTGATGGAAGGTAATTATGACAGCTATGCTGTCGACCCCGGGATTAATTTGAATAATGCGGGTGCAAAAACAGCCTTGAATTATTGTAAAAAAATGGAGTTGAAGTGTACCTGGGGTATTATCTCCGTACAGTTTTCAGTGCAACAACTGTTGGTCATGAGAGCTGTAGAAAGAGCCGCGGCGAAAGTAGGCAGTGAAAATATCACCGGGGAAGCGGTATATAATGCAATGTACTATTCTCCATTCACCGAAGAGGATTTATTAGAATTGGCCCCGACAATGACCTTTACGAAGGACGGTCCATTTTCAACATTAAATCTGAAAGTGAAGGCCACTACAGTTGAGAATGGCAAGCAAATCATGGTTACAAAGGATTGGATTCCGATCCCCAATGTTCCAAAATGGGTTAAATAAAGATAACCATTTGTACGTGAAGTACTCTAGGGAGGCTATCAATGCTTGAGGTCGTGAATGTAGAGTTGATCTACAGCAATGTGATTCTGGTTCTAAAAGGGATTTCCATTGATGTGCAAGAAGGGCAAATTGTTGCTATCTTAGGTGCAAATGGCGCCGGGAAAACATCAATTTTAAAATCAATTTCCGGGATGCACCATGTGGAAGAAGGTCAAATAACGCGAGGTTCGATTCGATTTAAAGGCGTTCCTATCGAGAAAAGGGACCCCGTTGATATTTTTCGTATGGGTATCGTTCAAGTACTCGAAGGGAGAAAAGTGCTGGAACATCTCACTGCCGAACAGAATCTGATGGTAGGCTCCCATCTCAGATCCGACTTGCGTGAAGTTAAAAAGGACATCGATCTGGTCTATCAGTATTTTCCCAATTTGAGCAATAAAAGGAATATGGTTTCCGGTTATCTTTCCGGAGGTGAACAACAGATGCTTGTTGTCGGAAGAGCTTTGATGGCAAGGCCCAAATTGATGATTCTAGATGAACCATCACTGGGTCTTTCACCAATTCTTGTTCATGAGATCTTTCATATTTTAAAGGAACTCAACGAAAAAGAGGGAATTACGATGCTGATTGTGGAACAAAATGTAAAAATTGCCCTTTCCATTGCTCAACACGGCTATATCGTTGAAAACGGGCGAGTGGTTCTGGACGGAACAGCCGCTGAATTGCTCGCCAATGAGGATATTAAGGAATTTTATCTGGGGCTTAATCTTTCCGGAGGTAGAAGAAGCTACAAGAATGTAAAACACTACAAACGAAGAAAACGCTGGTTAGGTTAAACCTTGGGGAAATAGTCCTGAATCTAAATCGATTACACCTTTTGGTTAATGTTTTATTAAGGATTTCAATTCGAGATTGAGATGGTAGGTTATCGGTGTCGGATTTTGTCTGGATTTTTTAAATTTTAAATAATTATGATATAATTGAAGGGCGGAATATGGAGACATTACTATATAAAAAGGAAAATAGGGTCGTTACGATAACGCTTAACAGGCCGGAACGTCTGAATGCTTTGAACCATCAACTTGTAACAGAACTAGTCGAATTAATTGAAGAAATTGAATCCGACAATGATGCAAGGGCAGTAATTCTAACCGGGGCGGGAAAAGGATTTTGCGCAGGGGCGGATATCAAAGAAATTGTTAATCCAACCGCCAAAAAGCTGCCGATTGGTAAACGCTATAGCTTTTTCAACAAGTTGGAGGACCTAACAGTCCCCGTGATTGCCGCTGTTAACGGAGCGTGCAACGGTGGCGGTCTGGAATTGGCTTTATGCTGTGATTTTATTATTGCGGCTAAAAATGCAAGTTTTGGTTTGGGAGAAGTAAAGCTTGGCGTGATTCCAGCGGGTGGAGGTACTGCCCGCTTACCACGTCTGATCGGAATACGCCGGTCAAAAGAATTTCTTTACTTTGGAAATCGAATAGACGGTGAGGAAGCGGTGCGAATTGGCTTGGTAAATAAAGCGGTGCCATTAAATGATTTAATTATTGAAGCAAACAAATGGGCTGAAGAATTGGCAGGACAACCGCCTTTGTCGATAAAAGCTATAAAATATTGCGTTAATGTTGGTATGCAAATGGATCTTTTATCAGCATTGGAATATGAGAACCAAGCGGCTGCAACGCTATTTCATTCCGATGATTGTAAAGAAGGTATGGCCGCTTTTATTGAGAAACGAAAACCAGCGTTTAACGGTAAATAAGTAGATGGTTTCTTTATCATCTATTTACTTGAAAACGAAATTGGCGGATACAAATAGGACTAGGGTATTATACGGGTTCACAAGTCTTTGATTTTAGAAGATCTGCGTTGTCCATTCTTAAGTAAGTTGTCCTGGATCAATTCACAAGTGACTGGAAACAGATCTGACGGCCTGATTATTATAAAGCCAGATTGTTATAAACATAAATTGTAAAAAAAAGGAAAAATATGGCTCGCAAGGTTTATATTATTGGAGGAGCAGTTACCAAATTTGGACGATTAATAGATCGAAATTTAAAATCGCTTGTCAAAGAATCTGTTGAAGAGGCATTGAAAGTAGCTGGCATCGAAAAAAAACATCTTCAGGGAGCTTGGGTCGGTAATGCGGCGCAGGGTATTTTACAAGGTCAGGAATCCATCCGCGGGCAAGTCGTTCTCCGGGATATGGGAATTGGGGGTATTCCCGTCGTGAATGTCGAAAATGCGTGTGCTTCCTCTGCGACTGCTTTAAATGGAGCGTGGGCGATGGTGGCATTGGGGGAAATTGATGTGGCTTTGGTTGTCGGGATGGAAAAAATGTTTTTTGAAGATCGTTCGAAATCAATGGCTGCTTTTACCGGGGCGATGGATGTTGAGTTGCTGCCCAAAATTATGGAAGATTTTGCTCAACAAGAGGAAAAAATCAGAAAGGAACAGGAAGCAATGGGTGGAGGGGGCAAACAGAAATCAGGACAGCGTACAGTTTTTATGGATGTGTACGCAACAATGGCCAGAAAACATATGGATACATATGGGAGTACGCAAAAGCAACTGGCTTCAATTGCAGCCAAAAACCACTTTCATTCGTCTATGAATTCTCTGGCTCAATATCAACAGAATTATTCGGTCGAAGAGGTCCTGGCGTCACCTGAAGTTGCCTGGCCGCTGACCAGATTAATGTGTTCTCCTATCGGCGATGGAGCGGCGGCGGCTGTGATCTGCTCTGAGGATTTTGCCAAAAGAATCGGTGCTTTACATACTGTCGAAACAGCAGCCACTGTGCTGGCAAGCGGAGAAGACGAAACGGGTATGATAGAAAGTACTCTGGAACGATTGGCAAAACGGGCCTACAACAAGGCGGGAATCGGCCCAAACGATATTGATCTTGCGGAAGTGCATGATGCCACAGCTTTCGGAGAACTATATGTTACGGAAGAGCTGGGGTTCTGTCCCCAGGGTGAAGGCGGAATTTTTGCCGCAGAGGGGCACACAACGCTGGGAGGGAAAATACCGGTAAATGTATCGGGCGGATTGGAATCGCAAGGTCATCCTGTCGGAGCGACCGGTATCCGACAAGTAGTGGAAATATTTTGGCACTTGGCCGGTCTGGCCGGGAAACGTCAAGTTGAAGGAGCGAAAGTCGGTCTGGCTCAAAATGCAGGCGGAACTGTCGGTGGGTCCGAGGCTGCTCTATCGATTACTATCTTAAAAAAGGGGCGCCTTTAAATTCTGGAAAAAAGCCCTTCTATTGTGGCAAGAAGGTGCGCCTCAGAGGTCTAAATGAAGCAGATCGTGTTCAAAATATGAAATTTTATTAACTATTCATTATGGGGGCCGAGACTATCCGCACCGAACCGAATCCATCCATGGAGCCGCTCGAAAATGTCCTGTTTTTGTGCATATTGAATCATAATCCTCTCGACTTCAGAAAAGTGGTGAATCGATACAAATTTTATTAAATATTCACCTCAATTGCCAGATAAACTATTGAAGGCAAGACTCTGGTGGTGCTTAAGGGATGTTAAGCGATAGCATTGAGTGAAAATACCACCAGTGGCTTGGCGGCTTTTTGGGAAAAGTAATGAATAGATAGAAATTTTATTTATATTATAACCCCTTTTCCGGGAACCTTTTTTCAACATGCTTAAATATCAGTAATCTAACAAATAGAGCCCGATAAAGTAGTCGCAAAAACTGGAGTAAAAAATGGGTCAAGGCGTAAAAACGTCATAATCCGCTTGACATGAAGCCGTTTTGCTGGTCATACTGTAGTCGCAGAAACATCAACGGAGGCGACCATATGCATCTGAGCTACAGTGTGTCC
>Ga0180009_10003413_pt1 | contig 18097 bp, 12 predicted proteins | sample OS_PC_MetaG_FD_123537 | JGI IMG/M metagenome (GOLD analysis project Ga0180009, IMG submission 123537) | Groundwater microbial communities from the Aspo Hard Rock Laboratory (HRL) deep subsurface site, Sweden - OS_PC_MetaG | ecosystem: Environmental > Aquatic > Deep subsurface > Groundwater... | reverse complement strand
GGATATAAGGTGCATGCGGATAAACTCAAACGATTGGGAGTTCCCATATTTACCCAGCATACGGTGGTTTCGGCAAACGGCAATGATAAAGTGGAGTCGGTTACCATTGCGCAACTGGATGATGCGTGGAACGTCATCCCCAAAACCCACAAAACCTTTGATGTGGATACGGTTTTGATTGCCGTGGGCCTTGCCGAGGTGAACGAATTTTATCACAAAGCCAAGCAGTGGGGAATGGATGTGTTTGCCGCCGGGGATGCCCAGGAGATTGCCGAGGCGTCGGCCGCCATGTTTGCGGGTAAAATCGAAGGCTTAAAAATTGCCCGGCGTCTCCGCCGGTTTTCAGGTGAGATTCCGAAAGAATGGGATGAAAAAGCGCTCATTTTAAAATCCAAACCCGGCCCGATTTTAGAGAAAGCGGCGCCTGTGGAAGAGGAGGGGGTATATCCGATTTTTCACTGCGATCAGGAAGTTCCATGCAATCCCTGTACATCCGTGTGCCCGGAAGACGCCATAAGAACCGAGCGGGATGACATCACCGGGCTTCCGTATCTTACGGATACCAGCGCGTGCAAAGGGTGTCTGAGTTGTCTGGCCATATGCCCGGGACTTGCCGTCACCCTTGTGGATTTCAGAAAAGATCGAGAGTTTCCGACCGTCACGATCGCTTATGAAATCCGGCGGGAGAAAGTCAAAAAAGGGAATCGAGTTCCGATTACGGATAAAGACGGGGCGATGCTGGGCCGTTATATAGTGGAACGGATGATATCAAATCCCAAAAAATACCCGGGAACCCTCCTGGTTCAGGTGAAAATGGAAAGAGATGCCGCTAAGAAAGCAGCCGGCATATGGGTTCAGGAAAATCAAATTGAGCCCGGTTCGATTTATGAAAAAGCACCACCGCCCGATGAGGCCATAATCTGTCGGTGCGAGCGGGTAACCGCCGGAGAAATTCGAGCCGCCATCCAGGCCGGCTTGCGGGATATGAACCAGATCAAAGCGTTAACCCGCGCAGGAATGGGCGCCTGCGGTTCCAAAACCTGCAGGCCCATGATCTGGCGGATATTTAAGGAAGAGGGTGTCGATCTCGGTGAAGTAACGGACCGGGTGGATCGGCCGTTGTTTGTGGAAGTGCCTCTCGGTACGCTGGCCGGAGTTCGGGGAGATGGGCAGAATGAATAAATTTGATGTCATCATTGCCGGCGCCGGATCCATAGGGGTTCCGACGGCAATGGTTTTGGGAGAGATGAAAGTCAGGACCCTGGTATTGGATATGAACCCCTCTCCCGGCCAGGGTGAGAACAAACACGCCATCGGGGGCATCCGGGCCACCCATTCAAATCCGGCAAAAATAGAAACCTGCCTGCGATCCTTAGAAATTTTTTCAACATGGGAAGATTTGCACGGCGACGATATCGAATGGCTTGAAGGCGGTTATTTATTTCCGGTGTATCGAGAGTATGAAGAAAAAAGCCTTAAAAAGATACTTCCGACTCAAAAAAATCACAGATTAAATATAGACTATGTGAAACCTGAGCGTATTCAAGAAATCGTACCGGGAATCAATCCAAAGGGATTGAGGGGGGGAACCTTTTCACCCAACGACGGATCAGCGTCTCCGCTTTTGGCCATTAACGCGTTTTACAGACATGCCGTTCGTCTGGGTGTAAAATTCCGATTCAAGGAAAAAATCATATCGATCCAGACGGAAAATGGCCGGACAAAGGGAGTTCAAACCGATGTGGCAACATACCAAGCCCCGGTCATCATCGATTCGGCCGGACCTTTCTCCCAGGCACTATGCCGAACCGCAGGTGTTGACATACCGATGATGCCGGATTCCCATGAAGGGGCCATTACCGAACCGGTTCAGCCGTTTTTTTCAACCATGGTCGTGGATCTAAGGCCGGGCCCCGGTTCTTCAAACTGTTATTTTTATCAAAACAGACACGGCCAGGTGATTTTCTGCCTCACCCCCAATCCGCTCATCGTCGGGCTGGACAAAGGGGAAACGTCGGCATTTCTTCCACAAATCGGCGCTCTGATGATTCGGATGATTCCACGACTCCGCCACATCAGGGTTCGCCGGGTCTGGCGGGGACTTTATCCCATGACTCCTGACGGTTCGCCTATCGTCGGATGGAACCGGAACCTTGAAGGGTTGTTCCATGCAACCGGCATGTGCGGACAGGGGTTTATGCTGGGTCCGGGAGTTGCAGAAGTCATCGCCAGAACCCTGACCAGTCAGAACAGAGGGACCGATGAAATGATTTTAGAAACATTTTCCCCGGATCGAGACTTCCAAAGGCCGGAAGCCTTAAAATAGGACCGATGCCTTTCCCCAATAGATTCCGGATTTAATATCCTTTTCCGTTTGACATCGTTTTGAGGCTTTTCTATAGTCCGTCTATCGGTTTGCATATTGTAGCTTGTCGACTGGTGTATTCCAAATATCAACCCACATTAAAGGAGGTTTTATGAAACGGATCTATTTTTTTTCATTGGTTTTAGCGGCTGTTTTGATGGTTTTTTCTTCCCATGCCGTGGCACAGCAGAAACATGACGTGAAGTTGATGACCGGTCCCATGGGCGGGTCCTGGTATCCGCTGGGAGGCGCCATATCCGATGCCGTCCAGAAGGAGATTCCCGGGGTCACCATGGCCGTTGCACCGGGCGGTGGCGTCGGCAACGTGGAAGGGGTTCAATTCGGCAAATGTGATCTGGGGTTTTCAAATTCCAGCTCGGCTGTGGACGGGGTGAACGGCAGACCTCCGTTCAAAGCAAAGATGACCAAAATGCGACAGGTTGCCAACCTGTATCCGCAATATTTTCAAATGGTGGTTATGGCCGATTCGGGTATCAATTCGGTAACCGACCTCAAAGGGAAATCCATCTCTCCGGGGCCAAAGGGGCACACCGGCGAATTCGTTTCCCGTCAGGTGCTGCAAGTTTACGGCCTCTCCTACAAAGACATGTCCAAGGTCCATCATGTCGGCTACAACGATTCGGTGGCGCTTATGAAAGACGGGCATGTGGACGGTTGGTTGTTCTGTACGACGGCGCCCGCTTCTTCGGTCATCGATCTGTCATCAACCAAAAAAATTAAACTGATCAGTCTGCCCGAAGACAAGATTAAAGCGGTGCAGGCATTAAACGCCGGTTACGGCCGTCGCCTCATTAAGAAAGGGACCTATCAGGGTGTGGACTATGATGTACAGGGGTTCGGCTTCTTCACCCACCTCATCGCACGTGAAGATCTTCCCGAGGATCTGGTCTACCAAATCACCAAAACCATGGTCAACAACCTTCCCCGGTTTGCCATGGTGGTCAAGGCAATGCAGGGAGTGACGGCCGAGGATCTGGCTACCGATATCGGCGTTCCGTTCCACCCCGGCGCCCTGAGATATTACAAGGAAATCGGCGCTATTAAATAGAGCCCCCTGTTATCGAGAGGTCTTTAATAAGCGCAAACGCATTCTGCTGCCGGTGCCTGCCCCCATCAGGCAGGCATTGGCAGCAGTTTGTTTCATGACCGGGAAAGGGTATCCGATGGAGAGACTGATCAGCATCCTCAAAAAGGTAATCACAATCCTTGCCATCACCATGTCGCTCTACCATTTGTACACGGCAGCCTTCGGCCTGCCGGAGGCGATGATGCATCGATCCATCCATATAATATTCACCCTGGTACTGATCTATCTGTTGGAGGTTACCCGACGGTCGGCAGAAGAAAAACTAAAGATCATTTGGGATTTTATCCTTGTTCTGCTCGTTCTGGGCTCCGTTGGACACGTTTTCATCAACTATGAATACATCATTTCCCGGTACCCGTATATTCATCCGCTGAGTTTATATGACTACTGGCTGGGCATTGCCTTTACCTTAATTCTGCTGGAAGCTTCCCGACGATCCATCGGGTGGGCCCTGCCGTTGACGGCCACGGCTTTCTTGCTTTACGGCATCTTCGGCCATCTCCTTCCGGATGCGATTCGCCACACGGGATTCACCATCGAAACCATCGTGGATCAACTCTATTTGACCACCGAAGGGATCTTCGGCATCCCTATCGGGGTGTCCTCCACCTACGTCATCCTTTTTGTGATTTTCGGCGCCTTTCTCGAGCAGTCCGGCACCGGTCAGTTTTTTATGGATTTTGCCACCTCCCTGGTGGGCGGCGCCCGGGGGGGGCCCGGAAAGATTGCCTGTGTGTCATCGTCCCTGTTCGGTACCATCTCCGGAAGCGCGGTGGCCAATGTCATGGTGGATGGGTGGCTGACCATCCCTTTGATGAAACGGACGGGCTTCAAACATGAGTTTGCAGCTGCCGTTGAGGCGACGGCCTCCACCGGCGGTCAAATCATGCCACCAGTCATGGGGGCTGCCGCATTTGTCATCAGTGAGTTTACCGGTATATCCTATCTCGATATCTGCAAGCACGCGCTTATTCCGGCGCTCCTCTATTACCTGGCGCTTTTTATGGCCATTCACTTCGAGGCGACAAAGACCGGGCTGCTGGGGGTTCCCAAAGAAGAGCGGCCCCCACTGGGGCGTGTGATGATCACCCAGGGGCATTTAATGATTCCGCTGGTGGTCATCGTCTACTTCATGTTCGCCGGTTATACGCCCATGTACGCCTGCATTTACGCCACGATTTCCGTTCTTCTGGTTTCAGTGATCCGTGCCCAGACACGGATGGGGCTCAAGAAGATTCTGCGATCGCTTGAGCACGGGTCCAAAAACATGTTGCCGGTTGCCGCTGCCTGTGCGTGTGCCGGCATTGTGGTGGGCATCATCAACCTGACCGGATTGGGGCTTAAATTCACCGGCCTGATTCTCTATATTGCCGGAAACTCACTGGCTCCCGCTCTGGTCTTAACCATGGTCGCCGGAATTATACTCGGAATGGGCCTTCCCACCACAGCCGCATATATCGTGCAGGCCGCCCTGCTGATCCCGGCGCTGATCAAGCTAGGGGTGCCGCTTATCGCCGCCCATCTGTTTGTCTTCTATTTTGCCATTATTTCCGCCATCACCCCACCGGTGGCCATGGCCGTCTATGCAGCCGCGGGCATCAGCGGTTCGGATCTCTGGAAAACGGGACTATCGGCCCTCAAGATCGGTGCTGCCGGCTTTATTGTTCCCTACATGTTTGTCTATGGTCCGTCCCTCCTGTTGATCGGGACGCCGGCAAAGGTGGTTTTAACCATTATTACCGCTTCCATCGGTGTGATTTCCCTTTCTGCGGGGTTGATGGGATGGCTCCTTAGAGCGGCCGGCCCGATCGAACGGGGGTTGCTGATGGTCGCTTCCATTTGTCTGATCAAACCCGGACTCTACACAGACATCGTGGGCGGACTCGTTTTGGTCACCGTCTTGGTTCTGCAAAAGATCTGGAGACCCGCACACTGACTTTCCTCTCACGATTTCTCCAAAATAAATAAGGTCATGTTTGGCGATGGAGGATTAACAAATGTCCACCAAACCGTCCTATGAAGAATTGGAGAAGAGAATTAAAGAACTCGAAGAAAAGGTATTAAACCATTCCGATACCGATGTAGATTCGGGAGGGTCATCCACGATTCTGAATATAGACAAACCCGGAAACACAGAAGAGTCGCTTCGAATAATCGAGTCCCGCTTCAATGAAGCCCAGAGGATCGCCCATATCGGAAGCTGGGATCTGGATTTAAAAACACGCAAGCGGTTCTGGTCTGATGAAATGTTCAGGATTTTTGGCTATGACCCCGGCGCGATTGAACCCGATGACGCATTTGTTCAAAGCCATGTTCATCCGGATGACAAGGACCGGTATCTGAAACTGCACGAGGCAGCGCTTCGGGAAAGAAAAAAACTGGAATGGAAATTCAGTATCGTGCGCAAAGACGGGGCCGTGCGGGCGTGTCATTTAATTGCGGAGGTAATAAGAGATCAGGCCGCGAATCCTGTCCGTTATTTCGGAACGTTTCAGGACATAACAGATCACAAGCAGGTCGAGGAGGAGCTTCGGAAAAGCGAAGCGCGCCTGAATGCCGCGCAGCAGATTGCCAGCCTTGGCAGTTGGGATCGAAATCTTGAAACCGGCGAAAAATACTGGTCTGATGAACAATTCAGAATATATGGGTATGAGCCGGGGGCGGTGGTTCCGACATTGGAACTGGTAATGAGCCATATCCATCCCGATGATCTTGAGGATTTTATTAAAGTTCGAACGGAAGACCTAAAAGGCCGAAACAATTACCCCCAGGAATATCGAATCATCCGAAAAGATGGAAGCGTTAGATCAATAAAACAAATTGCAACTGTTGAGAGAGATGATAAGGGGAAATCCATACGCTATTTCGGTACCTTTCAAGATGTTACGGAACAGAAGCAAATAGAGCAGGCACTAAAAGATTCCGAACATGAATATCGGTCGACTCTGGATGCAATCGGGGATGTCATTCATGTGGTAGATGAATCCATGTGCCTGGTCCTTGAAAATGAGGCCTTTAAAAAATGGCGCAAGGCGATGGGGCTTCAGCCGGAAGTGATCGGTTCCAATATTTTTGAAGCCTATCCGTTTCTCGATGATAAAGTTCGTCAAGAATATGAACTGGTTTTCAAAACCGGAAAGCCGCTGATCACTGAAGAGGAACATACCGTAAAAAATCGGCGGATTGTTACCGAGACCCGCAAATTTCCGATCTATATTGATAAAAAGGTTAAAAAGATCGTTACCGCCGTTCATGACATCACCCGACGCAAACATATTGAAGCGGCGCTTCACAAATCGCATGATGAGCTCGATATCAGGGTGAATGAGCGAACCAAAGAACTCGAGATAAAAACCAAAAACCTTGAAGAGGTCAATACAGCACTTGGCGTATTGATAAAAAAACGGGATGAGGACAAGGCGGAACTTGAGGAAAGAATTCTCGCCAACTCAATGGAACTGATCCTTCCTTATATCGAAAAATTAGAGAGCACCTCATTGGATGATAGGCAAAAAGCGTACCTGAGCATTCTCGTTTCAAACTTTAATGATATTATTTCACCATTTTCAACTTCTTTGACCAACGGCTACGTCAAGCTTTCTTCTGCGGAGATACGGGTTTCGGATCTGATCAAACATGGAAAACGTACCAAAGAGATTGCCGAATTATTAAGCCTGTCGGCCAGAACAGTTGAATCCCACCGCAAGAATATCAGGAGAAAGCTCGGGTTGAGCAATAAACGGGCGAACCTTAGAAGCCACCTGATGTCATTGCAATAATGGGTAAAAAACATACCCAAAAAATACCCAACAATTCAGTCTTGTCAGAACGGCTTTATTCGACTATGTGTAGAATTGGTACCTCCAAGAGGGTTAGACCCTTGGTTCAGCACATCTAAAGACGCATGACGGTGGGCCTAAAAACCTGCCGTTATGCATATATAGGGGCTCATACCTCCTCTTTATCACGATCCCGGCGTAGATGCCGGCCGCGCCCCTCTCTTAACTTATTCGCCTTCGTTCTAAACAAAATAATTAAAATATGATATAAATCTTAAATTTGTTTGCCAAATTTTTTAAGGAGGTCGCCGTGGTCATGCCTTCTAAACCGAACATCCTTATCGTTGATGATGAACTCCGAATGTGTAATAGCCTCGAATTGATCCTGAGCCGCCATAATTATCAAATTAAAACGGCAAATGACGTAAAATCAGCGATCGATAAAATTTCTCATGAGTCCTTTGATCTTATTCTGACCGACATTGTCATGGACGATTCGGACGGGTTTCAGGTGATGGATCATATCAACCGTCATAACATGGACACGGTTGTCGTCATGATGACCGGTTTTGCATCAACGGACACAGCCGTTGAAGCCCTGCGCAAGGGAGCATACGATTATATCCGCAAACCGTTTGAAACCGAAGAGGTCATCAACACCATCGAGAATGCCCTGAGCCAAAGAAGGCTCCTTGCCAAACAGAAAGAAGCGGAAGAAGAGTTAAGGGAAAGCGAGCAGCGATTTCGAGCCCTTGTGGAAACCATTCCCCACGGGATTCAGGAAATCGACACCGCCGGCAGGATTACTTTTTCCAATCCCGCCCATCATAAAATTTGGGGATACAGTGAAGCTGAATTAAAGGATAAAACCATATACGACCTGGCCGTATCGGATGAAGCCGGTGAGGCGCAGAAGGAGTATATCGCGCACCTTGTTATTGATCAGCCGGAACCAACTCCCTGGTTTGGTCAAGATAGAAGAAAGGACGGACAGGTTATCGATGTCCAAGTGGATTGGAATTATAAACGTGATAAGGATGGAAAGGTGGTTGGACTTATTTCCGCTATTTCAGACATAACCGAACGGAAAAAAACCGAAAAGCTGTTAAAAGAAGCCCGTGCAGGATTAGAACGAGAAGTTGAGGAAAGAACGGCTGATCTCAGAAAAGCCAATGAACAGCTCATCAGATCCGAACGCTTGGCCGCTACAGGACAATTGGCTGCTTCCATTGCGCATGAGATCAATTCGCCGCTCCAAGCCATCAGCGTTCTTCTGAGCAGCATGGGAAAACAGTATCGGGATGATGCGCATCTGATCGAGAATATAGACATCTTGAAACAGGCGATCGGAAACATTCGGGATACGGTGAGAAGTCTCCTGGATTTAAACCGGCCCGGAATGGAATTGAAGCAGCCCGGCAATATTAACGAGGTGATTCGTCAAACTCTGACACTGGCCCGGAATCTTCTGAAGCGGAATCGGATTAGTGTACAATTGGATCTTTCGCCCGAAATTCCGAACATATACCTCTCACCGCAGCAGATGTACCAGATGTTTTTAAATTTGATCAATAATGCCATCGAAGGCATGACCGCGCCGATTGAGCATTTAAGCGGTGTTCCCCGGGAAGAGAACCCAAAGAAAGAGATCCGCATCTCTTCAAAGATCGAATCGGACCAGATTTTCATTAGAATATCCGATACGGGACCCGGGATTCCGGAAAAAGATTTACAGTATCTATTCGATCCGTTTTTTACCTCTAAAAAGAAAATGGGATTGGGCGTCGGTCTTTCGATTTGCTACGGTATTGTTGAAGAACACAATGGGAGCATAGTTGCTGAGAATGATCCGGAAAGCGGGGCGGTTTTTACCATTAGGCTGCCGCTACGCGCTAAGTCTTAATTGTTGTTTGCGATTTGGAATTTCCCCGATAAATCGGGATTTCCGCCTTGTTGGGTCGTAGCTGAAAGCGAAGCCCAATTCGCTCCAACCGGCTTGTCCGGTTTAGGGTAATTCCTGGAGGGCTGCATGACTGCATATGAAATCTTGTTGGTGGATGATGACCCCTTGATCCTGAAGGCACTGAAACCCGCACTCGAGAAGGAGGGGTATCGGGTTACGACGGCAGATAACGGAGAATCGGCTGTTGAAATGTTGGAATCAAGACACTTCGACATATTGATGACCGACCTGGTAATGGATGCCATAGACGGAATCGGGGTGTTAAAACAGGGAAAAGCATCCCATCCTGAAATCATGTCCATTATTCTCACCGGTTTCGGCGATATACATTCCGCCATCGAAGCGTTGAGGCTGGGTGCCGATGATTATCTCCTGAAACCTTCCGAGGCTGATGAAATCCTGTTCAGGGTTTCATCCTGTGTCGAAAAACTTGAGCTCAAACGCAAATTAAAGGCATATGAAGGTATTCTGCCCGTATGTTGTGTGTGCAAAAAGATCAGAGATGACAGCGGACGGGAACCCGGGACCGGGGAATGGATGATGGTTGAGAAATTCATATGGAAAAAAGCGAAGCTGGCGGTGTCTTCAACCTATTGCCCGGGGTGTTTTGAGAATCTGCAGCGAGAGATCGAAAAAATCTAAAAGCTCTCTTTTAAAAGCCTTCTACTTTCATCTGTATTAGTATCTTTTCAACCCTTGTTAACGTGATATCGAAATCCGATTTTGTATGGATCGCCGTAAATCCGCTGTGCATGGGGACAATGCTGTCTCCATAGTCGTGAAAATAGAGAAAATGCTGAACCGCCAGTTCGATGAATCGTTTTCCCGCAACAGGATTATAGCAGCTTGCAGCTTCCCTGAAATCGCGGATTTCATTTTTACATCCGAAGTAAAGCCCGAAACGAGCCCCCAATCCCTGTAACCGGCCAATAACCCCTGTCTCCTCCAGCAGTCTATTAAAGGCTGTATAGAAGTAATCCGCTTTTCGATTGATCTCCTCATAGAATCCCGGAGTATCGAGAACTTTCAACGCCGCAATTGCCCCCATTACATGCATCAGTGCTCCTGTGTATGTACCGCTCATGATTACCCGGCCTTCGGGGTTGAGGTTTTTCATAACCTCCGTTTTCCCCACAAGAGCCGCCAAAGTCATTCCGCACCCAAGCGCCTTGGCCAGGGTGGTGAGATCCGGCGTGACACCGTAGTACTCCTGGCCTCCTCCTTTTGCCATCCGGAACCCGGAAAGCACTTCATCAAAGATCAGCGTGATTCCCTCCTCTTTTGTAAGGGTGCGTACTTCCTTCAAGAATGTTCTGTCGGATTCGATACAACCGGAGTTATACAGAACCGGTTCCAGTATAACGGCCGCAATTTCCCCCTTATGGTGATGCAGGGTATCTTTCAGGACGCTGATATTATTATAAGGAATAACAATAATCAGGTTGTCCAGTGCCTCTGGAATGCCGGATGTGTCCCGGATCGGCTCGATTCTGCCGTTTTCGTCCCTTTTTCCTAAGCGAGAGTGGATATTATAGAAAACAAACTCATGCATTCCGTGAAAGTGACCTTCAAATTTTATGATTTTCGACCTGCCGGTATGGGCGCGTGCCAAGCGCAACGCCGCCAATGTTGCTTCTGTTCCGCTGTTGCAAAGCCTGACTTTTTCCGCGCAGGGCACCATGGCGCAAATCAACTCGGCCAACTCCGTATGGTATTTTGTCTCGAAATTTATGAAAAAACCGATCTCCATTGCCTTTTCAAGAGCTGACTTGATGGCAGGGTGGTTATACCCGAGAAAGGAAGCACCGCTGGAACCGTGATAGTCAAGCCACTCATTACCATCCACATCATAGAGTCTGCACCCATCGGCTCTATCCAATAAGAGGGGAGCGTTCAACGTCGGATGAAATCGACCGCCTGCAGAAACACCGCCGACCATGAACTGCTTTGCCTTTTCGTAAATTTCTTTCTGCTTCATTTCACTTTTCCTCTTAATAAACCGTTCACGTTTTGTCCCCATACCCGCTTTCTGACAGGCTCCGGGATTTCGAGATCACCCATAATGTTTTGGTAATCACGTTTTGCTTGTTCCATTTCCGGAATCGGCACATCGGTGCCGAAGACGATGCGGTCAAAAGGATGGGATTGATCCCCTACATTTTGATAAAAGGATATGTCTTCATCCGGTGCCAATCGGCGCATGGTCTCAGGAAACCACCAGAGTGTTTCCCTGAACCATGCCGCGTTTTTTCTTTTCAACGTTGTCCCGGACAGATCAAAATATATATTCGGATTCCAAAACAGTGTCATGGAGGCTTCGTCATACCACGGGTTGCCCAGGTGTGCACCGATGATGTTGAGGTTGGGAAATGCTCGTGCAATTGTATCCAGATAGATCGGTCTCAGATGATTGCTGCCGACTTCGTGGGCCTTATCCAACGGCGTTCTTAGTACCGTACCGGTATGAAAGAGCGCGATCATTCCACGGGATTCCATCTTCTCATAGATCGGATAAAAGGATTTGTCATCATAATTTTTGCGGGCTCTGGTAAATTTGACACCTTTGAATCCGGCAGTAAAAAGCTCATCCACCAACGCCGGTGGATCCAATCCCAAGTCGATGAATCCGAAAGGAATAATTATGTCCGGATATTTTCCATAGGCTCTGATGACCCGCTCATTTGGGGCCATGTAGGAACCCCATATGCCGACTTCGGGATGGCCGGCAAGCAGGCATACTTTTTGGATCTCCAATCGCCGGACTTCCTTTACGAGCTTATCCTCGTAGCCTTTTTCAGTGAGCATGTGAACGTGGCAATCGATGATCATCAGGCAATCCTCCTTCCATTGTTCCCATAATCAGTTTATCTCTAATTTATCCAATTCCATTCCGCAACCGCTTTATTACGTTCAAAACGATTCCGGTTCCGACTTCCTTTATAAATTGATTCAACCACCTTGACAGACAAAATACATATTATGTACGTTGCGTTTGCAGTTTCAAGTTTAATGGGACGCAGACCCACCTGCCGATCCTGAAGAAATAAGATGGCGGGCAGGTTTTCGCAGACCCGCCTGCTTCACCTGAGCGAATGCGATGGCGGGCAGGTATACACAGATAATATTCATAAAAAAAGGAGGAACCGATGAAATCAAAGGCAGCCGTATTTTTTGAAATCGGAAAAGGGCTTGAAATATGTGACGTAGAAGTCCAGGATCCCAAGGAAGGGGAGGTACTGGTTCGCATGACGGCAGGAGGCGTATGCCACAGCGACCTTCATGTCATGACCGGGCACTTGGCCGGACCCAGACCCGCGATTCTCGGGCACGAGGGTTCGGGAATTGTTGAAGCCGTGGGGCCGCGAGTAACAGCCTTTGATCCCGGGGACCATGTCATACCGATCTGGAGACTCTCCTGCAACACGTGTGAACACTGCACCGATGCACATCCGGCCCTGTGTGCGGTGGGTACCAAGATTCGAATGACCGGACGCCTGCAAGACGGCACCACCCGGTTCAAGCTCAATGGAGAGGAGATCAAGCATTTTGCCGGGGTATCCACCTTTTCTGAATATTCGGTGATGCCGGAGGGGCAGGCGCTTAAGATCCCGAAGGACTTTCCCCTGGATATCGCCTGCCTGGTGGGCTGCGGGGTTATTACCGGCGTAGGAGCCGTGTTCAACTGCGCACGGGTCAAACCCGGCAGCAGTGTCGTCGTCTTCGGAACCGGCGGTATCGGTCTCAATATTGTTCAAGGGGCTGCCATTGCAGGGGCGGAAAAAATAATCGCCGTGGATTTGCTGGACAGCAAACTCGAAATAGCCAAACAGTTCGGAGCCACCCACACCTTCAATGCAACCGATGAAGGAGTTGTCGAAAAAGTAAGAGACCTCTCCGACGGGGGTGTGGATTATGCTTTTGAGGCGGTCGGTTCCGAGAAGATTTTGCGCCAGACTTTCGATTGTCTCCGCAAGCGGGGAATGGCGGTGGCCGTTGGAGTCAGCCCGATGACCACGGAAGTATCGGTACCCCTCATGTCGCTGGTATTTGAAGAGAAGATATTAACCGGCTCCCTGTACGGTTCCGCACGCCCGGCTATCGATATCCCGAAGATCATCGCGCTTTATAAAGCCGGCAAATTGAAATTGGACGAGTTGCTGACCCGGAAATATCCGTTTGCTGAGATCAACGAGGCATACGCAGCGCTTGAGAGAGGAGAGGTGGCGAGGAGTATTGTAACGTTTTAGAGTAAAGCACGGGAGGAAACAAGATGGTAGATACGCGAGTGGTATATCTGGAACCCAATAAAATCTCAATCGAGACAATGACCCTGCCCGAGCTCAAGCCGACCCATGTGCTGGTAAAAGCGCATCAGGCTTCTGTCTGCGGGTCGGAACGGTATTTTTACCGGGGTATTACGGTTAGACCGCAGGATGAAGCCAAGGGCGGTCCCGGCACTCAGCTGGGTGCACCCCGGGCCGACGGCCGGTCGAGGCACGCATATCCCCTGGGTCCATTGGGACATGAGGGTGGCGGGACCATCATGGAAATGGGTTCGGGAGTGGATGAATATTTAGGCGGTGGAAAGGTTTCCGTCGGTGACAGAGTCGGAAGCCTGGTTTACCCGACGTTTACGGATTACTGGGTTACGGATATTGCATATGTACAACCCATACCTGAAGGGGTCTCTTTTGAAGTCGGCTGTCTTTATGAGGCGCTGGGTTGTGCGGCCTGGGCTGCCATTCATATGGGAGTAAAACTGGGGGATACGGTTGCCGTAAACGGAGTTGGTTTTGCAGGTAACATCATGCTTCAGGGTGCAATAAAATCCGGCGCTTCCAAGGTCATAGCGGTTGATGTGGTGAATTCGAAACTAAAAGTGGCCAAACAGATAGGCGCGGACCATGTTATTAATGCCAATGAATCGGATCCCGTAGAAGTTGTAAATGAGATAACACACGGTGCAGGGGTCGATGTGGCAGTGGAAGCGATCGGTGGAACCGGCATCGGTATTGTGCAGGCCCTCGGGATGGTCCGGCATAACGGCATCATTGCTCTATACGGAGATAACTACATGCCGGTGAAGGAATTCTGCTTCAATCGATTCCACGAAGACGGGCTGGAAGTCCGCAATCTCAACGGTGTGCACTATACAAGATTGCAATCTGTGGAAAACATGAGAGAAGCCTACCGCGCGGTTGAGCGGGGAGTTTTTGATCTGGACGTTATTTTCGAAAATTCGATTACTTACAAGCTTGATGAGATCGGGGAGGTTTTCAAGCGAGAGACACAGGAAATCGATAAGCAGCGTTCGCTGAAAACGTTAATTATTCCATAATGGAGTTGCATAATGAAGGCACTCGTTAAAACCCGTCCCGGTGCCGGGAATGTGGAATTGATCGATGTCCCGGAACCCGAATGCACAACCGATGGCGTGAAAGTGGAGGTGAAGTTCGGTGGAATTTGCGGAACCGACATCCATGTGTTTCACGACACATTTAAAAACTACCCGCCGGTTATCCTGTGCCATGAATTCTCGGGCATCGTATCAGTGGCAGGGGAAGAGATTAAGAAAGTAAAACCCGGAGATCCGGTGGTGGTAATGGGATCCACCATGGTTCAGTGCGGCACCTGTGAGTATTGCCGGCAGGGATTTTATATGTTTTGCAGCATCCGCAGGGGTATGGGACACGGCGTCGACGGGGGCTTCACCAAGTATGTCGTGGTGAGAGAGGATATGGTTTATCCGGTACCGGATCACATCTCTCTGGAAGAAGCGGCGCTGGCCGAGCCTTTTGCCACGGCTGTTCAAGCGATTGAGGAGCTGACCGTATTCAATGTGGGAGATACCATCCTTTTATCCGGGCCGGGTCCCATCGGGTTAATGTGTCTGGCGCTGCTCGTGTCCCATGGATGCCGGGTCATTGTTGCCGGCACAAGTGATGATACATTTCGCCTGGAGGTTGCAGAAACACTCGGAGCCCACCTCATCGTCGACGCTGCCGAACAGGATATTCAGGGCATTGTAGACCGCGAAACCAACGGCAGGGGTGTTGACGGTGTGGTTGAGGCATCGGGTTCCGAGGCTGCGGTTACTGCAGGCCTCAGGGCGGTGAGAAAAATGGGGCAATATGTTCAGGTAGGCATCCTGGGAAAAGAGATTACAGTCGATTTCGATATGATCTTATATAAACAGTTAAAAGTGTTTGGCGTTCTCGGGCATACGCTTCGAACATGGGATCGCGTCGTTCGGATATTTGAATCCGAAAAGTTAGATTTAACACCTATTATTTCCCACACACTTCCCCTAAGCCGGTGGCAGGAGGCGTTTGATCTTTTTGAGAAGAAACAAGGGTTAAAAATTCTGCTTTTTTCTGAAGAATAAAAGATGCCATAACGGCTTTCCTTTACAAGGAATTTTTAGAATAGACGGATTCCAATGTTTCAATGTGGTACTTGTACGATTCTTCATCGATCAAATAATTGTTATTGACTTTCTATCATGAGATTATATTTAATGATCGCTGTTTCCGGTGTGTTCCTGACCTCATGTCGTTTAACCGGCTTGCTTTATCTTGATGAGGAGTAAGTTTGTGTTATCCATGAAATTTTCGATCGCGCCGCGTTTGCTGGAGAAATTGAATTGGGTTCGAGCACTGAATAGCATCCGTTAGTTCTCATGGTTTTGATGTTGCGATTCAATGCCAAAGACCTTCAGTTTCCTCATATCATATAGAGGCGGCCTCTCATGTTCTTCATGGGTGTAAGCATTGAATAAAGGAGGTGATGCCCAAAAGTCTCTTTTCATTATCGGGACATAAGAACAAGCGTTAAGATGCGAAATAGAGTGATGTGATGAAAATGTTTTTTCCAACCTAATGAAAAGGAGGTTTATGATGTTAAAAAGAGTCTTTTTTGTCGCACTTGTTGTTGCAATGGCATTGGGCTGCTTCAGTATGGCGCCTGATAGCGCCCGGGCAGCAGATCCGAAGATCACCATTGCAAACTTTGGCGCATTAAGATTCGATCCGGCGGTGATGATCACCAATGCTCGTTTTTTCCGACAGCACCGGATCGAGGTGGATGTCATTGAAGTACCCGACACCAAGATTTATGAGGAGATCAGCAAATCGTTGGCCCTTGGTGAAACCACCTTTGACGTGGTCAACGTAAACCATTACTGGATGGCGGACTTTATCCAGGCCGGTTTTATCGCTCCCATTCCGGACTATCCCAAGGATCAATGGGAAAGCTTCAGCCCGGCGGTTCGAGGCGCATTTGCGGCCGACGGCAAGGTATATGCTTCTCCCCAGTGGGGAAACAGCCGTGTTTTGATCTATCGCAAAGATTATTTCAAAGCCGCAGGTCTTGATCCGAACAAACCGCCGAAAACCTGGGACGAATTGGTGGAAGTGGCAAAGAAACTGACCGTCGATAAAAACAAGGACGGCATCATCGATCAATGGGGATTCTATTATGCCGGTGGACGTCCCGAGTTCGGTATGGAAACGTACCTCCAGTATCTTTATGCATCCGGCGGTCGAATGTACGACGATAAGGGCAAATGCATCGTAAACAGCGAGGAAGGCATCGCCGCACTGCAATTTCTGACCGATCTGAGAAACAAATACAAGGTGGTTCCCGGAGGTGTGGCCGATTATGTGGAAGGCGATAACTGGGATGCCATTATCAATGGCATTTCCGCCATGACCATCGACGAACCCATGATCCTTTTCAATACGGTCAAGAAAAATGGTCAGGAGAATGTGGGCGCCGCCATGTATCCGGTCCGCGACCCGAATCACCCCAACTGGGGCGGAATCGCCGTGATGTGCGGGTTTTCGGTGAACTCAAATTCGAAAAACAAAGAGGCTGCTGCAAAATATGCCATCAATTACGGAACCTACCTGGCGCAAAAGACGGAGATCGTGGATGAGGGGAATATCGCTACTATACCTGCCGTATTCGACGATCCGGATGTGAAGAAGGCCGGTATCATCGGCCCTTATGTGGATGTGATAAAGGCAAGTGTATCGAGAAGTATTGCGGAAAGGTGGCCACGATACAAAGAAACCGAAGATATCATGGCCAAAGCCATTCTCAGTGCGATCTTAGACAAAGAGTCCGCCAAAGCGTCTCTGGACAAGGCCGCCAAACAAATCAACGCATTGCAATAGTTCCAATATTTAATCAAAATAGACGGTTAGTCGAAAATGGACGGCGAGGGATAGGGTTTTATCGGGCGCTATCCCTCGCCCCCAGATAAAGGAAGGCTTTTTATGGCGATCGCTGGAACGGAAGCGGCGGCAATAGAAAACAGATCGGTTTTCAGAAGGCTCCGGGATACCATCGACAATCATTTCGAGGCCATATCGGTGATGCCGACCCTGTTTATCGTGTGCCTGGTGGTTCTGGTCCCCACTATTCTGGTCATACACCAGAGCTTTTACAAAAAGGATATCATCCTCAGAATCACAAAGTTTATCGGGATATCAAACTACATCCGGGCATTTTCCGGATCGGATGAAAGTTTCTACCCCTATTTCGGGCACACCATGCTCTATGTGGTGTTTGCCACGGTGTTGGGGCTGGCGCTCTGTATTCTCATCGCGGTTTTGTTAAACAGCCGGATAAAGTATCGGGGGGTATTTGTGGCTTGTTTCCTCTTGCCGTGGATGGTTCCGCCGGTTACCGCAGCGATCATGTGGAAATGGATGCTCAACGATTCATACGGTGTACTGAACTACCTGCTGGTGAAAATCGGCGTCCTGGACCAGATGTTCTCTTTTTTCAGCAATTCCATCACCGCTTGGATTTGGTTGATCTGGGTGGATATCTGGTACAATTCCCCGTTTTTCATCATCATTCTGTTCGCCGGGCTT
>Ga0180009_10003412_pt1 | contig 18101 bp, 17 predicted proteins | sample OS_PC_MetaG_FD_123537 | JGI IMG/M metagenome (GOLD analysis project Ga0180009, IMG submission 123537) | Groundwater microbial communities from the Aspo Hard Rock Laboratory (HRL) deep subsurface site, Sweden - OS_PC_MetaG | ecosystem: Environmental > Aquatic > Deep subsurface > Groundwater... | reverse complement strand
GGCTTCCTTCCCCATCAAGAGCTGCGATAATAGGTTTTCCACAGGCCATATAGGATTGAATTTTTGCAGGAATTGTCAATGCAAAAATTGGTTCCTGCTTTAAAGTAACCAGCATGGCATCTGCCTGGGCAAAAAAAACAGGCATTGCTTCAAATGAATGTCTTCCCAATAAATGAACTTTTTCTGAAAGATCACGCAACCCGATTTCTTTTTTAACCCATTCAAACCTTCGGCCATCTCCCAGTACAACCCAGTGTATATCTGAATATTCTTTCAATTTTTGGGCAGCCAGAAGGATCGTTTCAAAATCCTGAGCTGCTCCGATATTACCCGCAAACATAATACAAAAACCTGATGGCAGTAAATCCCTAATATCTACATTGGATTGTTCCAGAACAGGTTGATAAACGGCTTCAATACTATTAGGGAAAAAATGGATACGCTCGGAGATGACACCCTGACTTTCTATTAAAGGAGAAAATGCCGGTGACTGAATTAAAATTCTGTCACAGCGTTTATAAATAAAACAGACCAGTTTTCTCACAATATTAAGCAAAGTTTTGGAATTAATTGCACCGGTTGCCGATAGGCTTTCCGGCCAAAGGTCTTGTACCCAAAAAAATATCGGGATAGATTTTAGTTTTTTTAAAACAATAGCAGGCAATCCAACAGTTATCGGGGACGGCTCAAAGACAAAAAGCAGATCAAACTCTTCTCGATAAAGGGAAATAGACAAAACACTGGAAAACAAAGCAAACGAAATGTAATTTAAAAAAAGTCGTACCCTGTCCCCTTTGCCCCTTGGAAACAAAGGCACGCGAATGATTCGGACGTCTTTATATACTTCCTTTCGGTTCGTGAATAAACCATATCCAGTGGAAAACTGCCCTTCCGGATAATTGGGAATGCCGGTAAGAACCGAAACCTCATGGCCTCTTTCCATCAGCCCCACAGCCAAATCATTAATCCGAAAGTTTTCTGGCCAGAAATATTGAGATACAATTAGAATCTTCATCTAAAATTACTTTCTCCAGACTGTCCGATTCACATAATCCGTATAACTCATAATTACTCGTAAAACCTTCTTGGAAACATTATCTGTGTCATAATCCGGCACCAGTCTGAATTGCCGTGGCATATCCCTTTGCTGATCAACTACAATTTTAATTGATTCCATAACCCTGTCTGCCCGTAAACCGCACATAATCAGCGTTCCTTCATCCATTCCCTCAGGTCGCTCATGGGCATTTCGAATCGTAACCGCCGGAAAATCAAGGATAGTTGATTCTTCTGTAATAGTGCCACTGTCCGAAATAACACAAAGTGCATTCATTTGAAGTTTCACATACTCAAAAAACCCAAGGGGTTTTAAAAAATGAATACGAGAATCTAAGCTAACAGTCTTTTGATCTTCCAGACGTTTCCTGGTACGGGGATGAGTGGAAAAAATAATAGGGCGATCATATTTTGCAACAATAGCGTTTAATGTATCCAGCAGGTTGGAAAAGTTTTCCTTGCTGTCCACATTTTCCTCTCGATGGGCGCTGACTACAAAATATTCTCCTTTAATCACACCCAATTTGGCCAGGGCATCGGAAGCTTGAATCTGAGGCATATAGTATTCCAATACCTCTTTCATGGGAGAACCGCTTTTTATTACAGTTTCAGCCTTTATCCCTTCAGCTAAAAGATAATGGCGAGCATGCTCCGTATTGGTCATATTTATATCACTGGTATGATCAACAATTTTCCGATTAATCTCCTCAGGTACCCTTAGATCAAAGCAACGATTCCCGGCTTCCATATGAAATATCGGAATTTTACGGCGTTTCGCCGAAATAACCGCAAGACAACTATTTGTATCACCATAAAGCAACACTGCATCAGGTTTCTCTTTTGCCATAATCTCATCTGATTTTGCAATCACATTGCCAATGGTCTGTGCAACAGTTGCGCCCACAGCATCCAGAAAATAATCCGGTTTTTTTACCCCCAGTTGCTGAAAAAATATTTCATTTAATTCATAATCATAGTTCTGACCTGAATGGACTAAAATATGCGTCACATATTGCTCTAACTCACTCATAACCCTGCTCAATTTAATAATTTCCGGGCGAGTCCCTACAATGGTCATCACTTTCATGGACATAACAAAAATCCCCTTAAAAATTTACCTGATATCATCAAAGCTATCCTTAAAAACAGGTCATACTATATCATTTAATTCCCCCGCTACTACTTTTTTTAAAAATATGCTTGCTCAACTCATCAATCATTGTTTCCCAGGTTGGAGGGGTATAATTAAATTCTTTACGGAATTTTGTTGAGTTAAGACTTCGATCGCACCTGAATATTGTATCGGGAATAACATCAACACCCAGATGAAGTTTGTCTTTTATCAATATTAAAAGCGCGTACTTACTAATAGGATCACTGGAAACATTATAAATACCATTTGCTCCTGGATTATGAAGCAATATCTGTTCGATGATTCGACTTAATTCGAGCGTAGTTAATCCAGTATAAATTGCATTAGTAAACCCTTTCACTCTCCCCGTCTGGGATAAAAACCATTCCAACAGCTCTGTACCAGGGCCCAATTCTGTACCTATAAATGAAGACCGCAAAGTTAGTGCATTATTGCCTTGAATCTCCCCCAGAGCCTTTGTCTTACCATAGAAATCAGTCGCATTGGTTGGGCTTTCTTCAGTGTAATTCCCCTGCTCACCATTAAATACACAATCAGTACTGAAATTTATAACTTTTGCAAAATTTGTTTTACCCCACTCGACCAGTTTATGCGGCAGCAGCGCATTTAATGTGATTGTACGCAAGGCTTCACATGCCTCCTCCCGCCGCTTTGTAACCCCGATACAATTTAATATAAAATCGGGTCTTACACATTTCATCACACCTGCCAATTCAATAAAGTCATCTGCCTCCACAAAATCTATTATCCTGCTGCTATTGAATCGTCCACCCGGGTCATAACTATTACGGTTTTTTCTGATCGTTGCGTAGGTATCAGGAAATCGTTGGGAAAAATGATCCCAAAGGGTATGCCCCAACATGCCGGTTCCACCAAGAATCAGTATGCGCAACCCACACCTCCCTTAAGCTCCTTTTGAATGTAATCAAGTTCAAGAAGTTTTTCATTGATTTCAGGAATACTAAGCCGCTGGGTATTGTGGGAATGATAGTCCTCGGCTTGGGATACGACTTGTTCTCCCTCAATAAAATATTTATTATAGTTAAGATCACGATTATCAGCAGCAATTCGATAGTAGCCCCCCATATCTTCAGCATGGGCCATCTCCTCACGGGTTAACAGGGTCTCGTACAATTTTTCACCATGCCGTGTACCAATATCCTTGATCTCGTTGTTTCCCTTAAATAATTCCTTGAGAGCCAGCGCCAGATCACCAATGGTTGAAGCCGGGGCCTTTTTGATAAAAATATCTCCCTGCCGACCTTGTGTATAGGCATAAAGAACTAGATCAACTGCATCTTCAATGGACATAAGAAAACGGGTCATATTGGGATCGGTAACTGTCAGCGGCTTACCTTCTTTGATCAGCTTGATAAAAAGAGGGATAACCGACCCTCGCGACGCCATGACATTGCCGTATCTGGTACAGCAGAAAATCGTTTTCTTAGGGTCTGCGAATCTGGATTTTGCCACCATTAATTTTTCCATCATTGCCTTGGAGATTCCCATGGCATTGATCGGGTAAACAGCCTTATCTGTGCTGAGTAGAATCACCCGCTGTACAGCATTCGAAAGAGAAGCATTTAAAACATTCTCTGTACCGAGAATGTTTGTCTGTACAGCTTCCATGGGATAGAACTCACAAGAAGGAACCTGTTTTAAGGCTGCGGCATGGAACACATAGTCAACATCACGCATGGCACAGTCAAGGCTGTTGTAGTTCCGGACATCCCCGATGTAAAATTTCACTTTATCGTTTTTCAACTCGATCCGCATATCTTCCTGCTTTTTCTCATCACGGCTGAAGACTCGAATTTCTTTGATCTGTGTACTCAGAAACCGATGTAGAACAGCATTTCCGAAAGAACCGGTACCGCCGGTAATGAGTAGTGTTTTGCCGGTGAACATAATACAGTTTCCTGTTAGTTAATTTTCGTTAATGGGTCAAGACTCTGTTTGTTGTCTGCAATTTGGGTTATGAAGGAAAAAGTTTCTTTTGCACAACGTTCCCAGGAATATTCCTGCACCTTCTCAAATGACCGATCTGCGAGGTGGGAACGTAATTTTGAGTTGCTGAAGAGTTTCCTGATAGCGTTAGCAATTTCAGCAGGCTTTTCAGGATCAAAATACATTCCTGCATCACCAAGTAACTCCGGCATAGCTGATTTGTTTGAACATGCGATGGGCAACCCGGCAGACATTGCTTCAGTCAAAATTTGTCCAAAGGTTTCACAGCTTGAGGCAAATAAAAATGCATCCGCCTGTGCATAACATTCATGCAGTTCAGCATAGGGTATTGCTCCAGAATAATGTATAAATTCATTATCTGGATCAATCCGTTCCAAAGTGGCTCGCAACCTCCTTAATGCAAGCGATTCGGCTGGCCCTACCAGATCAAGCACCACTGGGAAACCACTCTTACGCAACTGTGCAATTGCATCTGCAACATTCCATTGATGCTTGTATACATGAACGATTGAAACATAAAGAATGCGAAATGGCCGATCCATCGAATACTGACTTTCAGGCAACTGTTCCCGTGGTGGGCAAATAAAGCGCTTATCAATACCATGTGGAATAATCATCGTTTTTTCAATAGTGGCTTTAATCACCCTCATTACAACATTCTTTGCATATTGCGTTAGAAAAATAACCCCTTCGGCATGACGGAAGGTGCGTAATTGTATCCAACGTAAAAATATCATTTTGAGTGTAAACCAGGACCAACCGAACCGTCGTAACTCATGCCACTCAAACGGTAACAAATTTTGACTCATCGTCACGATAGGTCGAAAATTACCTGCATATGAACCACCAGGGACAAAAAGAACATCACAATTAGCATCCCTCACCTGCTTAGATAATCTAAACCGCTGCCAATAGGTTCGATAAGGCAACGCTTTATCCAAAATGGGTTGGTATCTCTTTTCTATCCAGGGTCGATCTTGAATCCGACTCAAGGTTGCCTTTCCACTCCACACAATGATCTGTGAAAATCCATGAATAACTGGATCGGCTACCTTCAAAAACTCAAACAGGTGGGTTACACCGCCACCAGCGCGTATATTGGATGCATCAATACCAACAATCATATTATTTACTCTATATTATCTACCAACCTCTTTTTTAAATCATCTTTTATCCCATTTCGTACTCTTAGAGTTGAAAAAATATTTATTATATTCCAGAGACAACTCCCCAGGATGAGTATAAAATTGATACCTATATTATACCGCCGCAACCTTTTATAATTTGGATCATTGTTTTTGTTCAACAATAACGGATTACATCCTTGATTTATTAGAGACAATACCAATCTGATAATTTTGAGAGGGGTTTCATTTTTAATTGCAAACCTCAAAGCATTTCTATATGCCAACCATGTAATAAAAAATTTGTGGCTTCCAGAAGAACCTTCTCCATAATGCCATACAGGAACATTTGTCTGTAAAATTTTGTAGCCGATTTTTCGTAATCTAGCAAAGAAATCGTTATCCTCACCATACATATAATACCCTTCATCAAACAGACCAATATGTCGGAACACCTTGGATGAACACAAATACAGACATCCAGGTAATCCGTTCACTTTCTTATACTTAACCTCACTTCTTATATTCCAAGAATAATACAAATCCTCATATTCTTTGAGGACTTCGGTAAAGCCAATCAATCCGACCTTTTCCTGATTTTTGAAACCATGGACAACCAGATCCATCCATTCGGGTAATACTTTAATATCGCTGTTGAAAACTGCAATATAGTCAGCACCTCGTTCCAAGGCATATATTATCCCAGTATTAACAGCACCGGCGAATCCTTTTTTTCTATTGTTAGTTAATACCGTTACACACGGATAATGCTCACCAACAAAATTGACAGAATCATCCGTAGAGCAATCATCTATTAATATAATCGAATAGTTGGGGTAAGTGCTTTTTTCTAACAATGGGAGGGAATAAGAAAGATGGAACATACCATTCTTATTGGGAATTACAACAAAAATATTTACTTTATTACAGTTTTTTTCCATTAAAACAAATCATCCATATTGTATATCAGCAGTAACTCTATTGCTTAACAAAATTACGACAATTGTCTAATCATTATTTCAGTCTGTCATTGAGAGACATTTGGCATTCAACAAGCACTTCAACTACCTGCAGGCCAAGCTGCAAGCTCTGATGAGATTTCCGACCTTCCCCAATGGCACGGCAAAACTCAGCAACAAGGTTGGTAAGCGGCATGGACTTATCAATTGAAACCGGCCCAGGTATTAATTTAGAAGAACATAGGAAGACAAGTTTTTTATCTGCAAGGTCGTCATAAATCAGGGAACCACCTTCATATGAAGCTTCAAATATCCGCTGTTTATCTTTTTGGATATTGCTGATGTGAATTTCAGTACAGGCACCCGACTCGTAACCCAAAAGAATGGTGAAAGACTCCCCGATTCCACTTGCCTGTTGCATCCACCCGGTCTGTTTAGCCTCAATCTGTATCGGATAACTTCCAGAAAGATCTATAGACATTGCAATATCGTGCGGCGCCCAGTCCCATAGCATTGGTGTGTCAGGGCGGAACGGCCCCCAGTTCCCCCCTATCGAACGTATGCTTTTCAATTTTCCAAGAGATTGGCTCTTTATTTTGAGTTCACGAAAAGCAGCACTGAACAAGTGGGTGTGCCCAACCATCGTTAAAACCTCACAATCAGACGCTTTTTTATTTAAATTTCGAGCATCCGAAAGAGAAAGCACCATGGGTTTTTCAATCAAAACCGGCAACCCAGCTGAGATAGCTCCAAGCGCAATTTCCATATGCGTTTCCGGTGGTGTAGCTATTATGACACCGTCCAGACTGGTGTCTTCCAAAAGATAACGCCAGTCTTGCGTTATCTTGCAATCGGAAGGGATGAGTGAAATACTCTTTGGATTTCCACTCGCCAAGTAGGCAAGCTTAATCCCAGGTATGTGATTAAGCGTATTGATATAGCATTTACCCCAACGACCCGCACCGATCAAGCCAATTTTCATTACCTCTATTCTCCAACAATAGCCAGATTAGGAAGTGGTATGATGAATCGGCTGTCATTTCCGGCATAATGCTTGTGCTTCTCAATGATCCGTTCTGCAAAGTTCCAGGCAAGCACAAGCACATAATCAGGTTTTTGTTGATATAGCACATCCGGAGAGCATATCGGAACATGCAAACCAGGGGTAAGCATTCCATGCTTGAGCGGATTATCGTCAACAATATAATCAAGTAAAGAGCCATCTAATCCAAAGTGATACATTAATGTTGTAGCCTTTGCGGCAGCTCCATAGGCAACTATAGACTTGCCTTTAGCTTTCAAACTACCCAGCAAAGCCATAAGCTCTTCACCCCGTTGCTTGATTGCATTTTCCCACCGACGGAATGTGCCGGCACTTTGAAGCCCTGCCTCATGTTCCATCTTAATAAGTTTAGTAACTGTCTGGTTCTCTTGTCCTGTCAAACTGCCCACATAGCCTACCAAGGCCCCCCCCTGAATATTGGAGCGCTCGGCGTGTAACAATTTGAGCCCTCGCTCGGAAAAAAACAGCTTCAAAGGTTCGACATGGTGAAAATCGACGTGTTCATGATAAATGGTGTCGAACAGCGTTTTTTGATAAACATCCAGCAGGTAACCAACCTCAAATATAAACTGACCATCCGGCGCGAGTAGCAAACTAACGCCATCAACAACATCACGAAGGTTATCAATGTGAGCACAAACATTATAGGCGCAGATCGCCTTTGCAGGGCCATATTGTTCTCGTATTTGCCTGGCCACTTCGGCACTGAAAAAATCACCAACAGTTTCAATCTCAGATGCATCCGGAGCGACATTCGCTGCCGGATCCACACCTAGGACTCGCATTCCAGCCTCTTTAAAAAACCGCAATAATGTACCGTCGTTGGAGCCGAACTCGACGACCAGATCTCCGGGTTTAAGCTTTAGCCGACTAATAATAGCAGCACATTGATCCCGAAGATACCCAACCATAACCGAAGAAGTGCTTGACACATAAACATAATGGCTGAACAGCACCTTTGGATCGATAATATCGAGTAATTGCAGATGCCCGCAATCAGCACAGCGATAAACGTCTAAAGGGTAAGCTACTTGCGTTTTGTTTTTCTCTGTGGCCGGCACCAGAGCGTTAGCAGGAGGTGTCGGTGTAAGGTGAAGTACACATTCCAGCATCTGGGAAGCGCATAGTCGACAATCCGTTCGTTTGTGATGGTGAGGTATCATTAAATCAGTCCGCCTTAACCGTAAGATTATGGAGCTGGACTCGCACGAGGCCATCTTCGTAAGTACCCTGGTCCCGCGGTTTACCAGTGATATTGATGAATTCCGAGTCCTCAAGAAATTCAACAGCATGTTCCACCATCGGTGGTGTAAAAACCATTTGCCCCGCCTTCACCAATAACCACTCTGGGTCAGATTTGTCCTCAGCCGGGCGATGAAAATATTTCATTACGCCTTTTATTACATACATAAAATGTGAATCGGTTTTGTGATAGTGATTGGCCCGAACAGTATTCTCTTTTGAAGTAATGATCTGTATGCACTGTATTCCCCCATCCACAAGGGTCTGAATACCACCTCGATCATCGTCCCATGGTACTGGCATTGAAACAATGGGTCCATTCGGATAAACTTGAGTTGAGCTATCTTTTTTGTTCATATATCTTAATCTCCTATTAAAGTTGCTGAATATAAACTTACTCCCCATTGTATTATCGAGGCATTTGCTCACGATACTTAAGGGGCCTAATATTAGAGAAAACGTCTGAAGTCATCTTCAACGGCAATGTTCTTAAGTTCTTGGTCAAAATCCAAAGCAGGATTCCATCCGAGCGCGCGAAGACGGTTGTCATCAAGGCTATAGCGTACATCCTGACCAACCCGGTCCGGTATCTGTACAAATGCGTCTTTTTCCGGGACATCAAGAATGGATGCGATCTTTCTCAACACATCAATATTCGACAGTTCGCAGTCACCATGAACATTGTAAACAGTATTGGACTCTCCCTTCACCATAATAGTAAGAATAGCCTCAACCGAATCCTTAACATGCAGCCAGGAACGGATGTAACTGCCATTCCCATGCATCAGCGCCGGTAAGCCCCGTCGTAAGCGCATAACCGACTTGGGAATCAGTTTCTCAGGATATTGGTTTGGTCCGTAGTTATTGGTCATGCGAACAATATTGTAGCGGATCCCGTATGTTCTGGCCCAACCAATGACAAGCATATCAGCAGCGGCCTTGGTTGCCGAGTAAGGGTTCGATGGTCGCAATGCAGACGATTCGGCATGTCTACCCTGGACGATATCACCATAGACCTCATCAGTACTGATCTGGATGAAATGTGGCGCATCGGAGGCAGCCTTAGCTCGAGAAAGTTCTAGTAACCGCTGAACGCCAAGAATGTTAGAATGGCAAAACTGCCGGCTGTCTGAAATGGAGTTGTCAACATGCGACTCAGCAGCAAAATTCACTATGAAATCACTTTCTGGAAGATGGCTGAGATTAGCAATATCCTCCTCAATGTGTCTATAATTGTTGTATGTCTTGAACTTCTCGTTTGCAAACCTATCGGCTGCATAATTAACGATATCTACGTTGGTCACAAAATACCCCATATCCAAGCAACGCTTCACAAAATGCTTGCCGATAAACCCAAGTCCACCCGTAACAAATATTAATTTTGACTGCATTTGTGTCTTACCCCTTTCCTGGTTATTATCAATGCGATTAATACTCCTTATAGGGTATTAACAACATCTATTATTTTTTTTGCTATGTCAATTATTGCATTTTGGCCGGCAACTACTTTTTTATGCGCCTGAAATGCTATTTTTTTTCTCTCTTTTTCGTGAAGCAAATAATATTCACACTTGGTTTTCAATTCATCGTACGAGTCATAACAGACAATTTCTTTATCTTCCTCAAATAATTCTAATATCATATCTGTTCTGTTTGTTATTAAAAAACCCCCGCAAGCTGGAATTTGCAAGTTCTTCATATTTATTTGATCGTTCTGCTCTTTGGTTAACGCATCAACAATTATTTTAGTAGAATTCACAACTCTGCTCATGTCTTCCAACCATGCTATTTTATTTGTTATTGTAAAATTTTGCCTAAAGTCTTTCTTACTTTTATTCCAATGACCACCCCATATTCTAAGGTCCAACCCGGCCAAAGCATTAAGCATCTTTTCCCGCTTTTTGCTCCAAGTCCCCATAAAGGCAATATCGCTTCCCCATATTTTTTTATCCTTTTCCGATGTATCAACAGGCTGATGTTCAGGGTAATAGAACAATGGTAAATATTCCAATCTTTTTATCCCCTTACTAAGATAAAAGCTGAACAAATGTTTTCTTTGTGAAAAAATACAATCATACTTTAAATATGACTCAATGTGTATAAATGAAGAAAACGCATCATTGTAAAGTTCATCAGTACTCCAATTTACGACATATTTAGCATGCTTCTTGATCGCATCGATCGTCCTGCCTGTAAGATGCCACCCATTATTCACCAAAACCAAATCGTATGTGTTGTTTCTTACAGAACTTATTAAATCCTGGTTTATCTTAGCCGCAATACGCGGCATCATTAGTCTATTAAGAATACGATTTTTTAAATTAATGCCCTGTTCTGTATAGAGATAGGATGTCCAATTAAAAAGATCCACATCAGAATTTAGCTGTTCAAGAGATTTTTTTAATTGCGGTGCAATTGCAAAAAAATACCCTTCCCCATAAATTAATATTTTCATCTAAAAATGTACCTACAATGAATTGATTTCAATAAATTTCATGAATTAAAAAAAACCGTCAACCATAAAAACGTACCTGTCATTATGACTATTTCGGTATCGCTTTTAGACCAAGAAAGTACATTTTTTTAAGTACCCACCGAGGATCTCTTAGTCCTGTTTTTATTATATACCGAATATAATAAACTATTTTTCTCTTTCTTTTTTCTTTTTCAAAAAGAGTACACAATTCAAATAAACGTTTGGGAGGTAACTTTGAAAGTAGTATTCTATCTTCAAAATCATAACAATCAACTGCCAATTTTTTCCAATCCATACTATTTGAAACCAAGTTCATTTTTTTTGCGGTCTCCCATATAGGTGTTCCGGGAAAAGGGCTTAATACATATACCTCAAAAAGATTTAACCTGCTTTTCTTTATGAAGCTCAATGTCTGAAGAATTTCTTCCTCGCTCTCATCGGGTGATCCAATAACAAAGGTGCCCTGTGCATTTATGTCAGCCTTTGAAAATAGCTCTACGGCACGCTGATTTTGTTCCACAGTAACCCCACCGCCTTTTAAGTATTCCAGTGTTCTTTGACACCCTGATTCAAGTCCCATGCAGACCATACTTATCTTTAGCGGTTGCAGAATTTCAATCAGCCTTTCGTTAACAAGATTGGCACGGCAGGAAAAACCGAATTTCACTTTCTTATGTATTCCTTTTTCACAAATCAGCTCAACTATTCTTTCAAGTCTCTTTATATTTCCGGTAAACAAATCATCGTAAAAAGATATTGCCTGCGGTCTGTATTTCTTAATTATTTCTTCTATTTCATTTACAACGTATTCGGCAGGAAACCACCTGACCTTGTTCCAAAACCTCGTCGAAGCACAAAAAGTACATTTATAGGGACATCCTCTTGATGTAAAAAGATAGGTGTTCTGACCTATCGGAATATTCAACAACTCTCTATCAGGAAGCTGGATGGAGTCAAGGTCGGAAATTATTGGTCTTGGTTCAGTTAATTTTATTCCATTCTCTGCATGTAAAATAATTCCCTTTATATCCTCCATTTCTGAAGAACCAGATACCCCCCCCTTAGAAAGATAATCAATGATATCAACAATTGTTTCCTCTCCTTCCCCGAAAACACCAAAATCAAAGACTTTTGATAAAGATTCTGGCAGTAAAGTAATATGAACACCTCCTATAAATACAGGTATTTGGAGAAATCTGCACAATTCACCGACCTCTATTGCCTTCCCATAGTTTTGCGAAACCGCTGAAACCCCAACGGCATCAGGTTGAAAGGATTTAACAACAGCGTCAATATCCCTATCAATTATTTTGATTTGAATGTCCGTGAACTGCATTTTCAGTGCAGATGACAGGTAAGCCAACCCCAATGGAGGATAGACGGTTTCAACACTTCTGGTAATATCAATTGCATTGACCAATAAAAGTTTCATAACTTTTCCTCAAACATTTTTCTTGAATGAAAGCACTTTCATAATACCTGATCCAAATAGTCTCAAATGAATTGGAGACAATATTTTCCACGGGTAATAAACAAAAGCATATACTTTATTTGGCATTTTCCTTTTTTTAAAGAAACGAAAGCCAATGCTTTCAACAAAAGAAGAAGGGAACCCTTGATTTTCTATTTTGATTACATCAAATCCAGCCCCCTGTAAGATCAATCTTATCGTATTTGTGTCATAATGAACGATATGACGTGGTAAATCTAACCCTTTCCAATGTTTCCCAAAGAGTTTAGCCTCTCTGGAACCGCTGTTGGGTAAGCTTAGGTAAACCACCCCATTTTCATTGAGAAGATCATATATGTTTTTCAATGTCTTTTTAGGATGATATACGTGTTCAAAGGCATGGCATAAAATTACAGCATCGAATTTCTTTGCACCAATGTTACTTATAACATCATTTAAGTCACCACAATGACATGCAATACCTTGTTCCTGTATTTTTTGAGCGCAGTGACTATCTGTCTCGATGCCTACTACTTCAAAACCATGTTCCTTTAAAAAATAAAGCAAACTCCCGTTACCGGGTCCAATTTCCAAGACTGTTTTTACATTAGTAGACTCAAGTGTTTGTAATACTTCCCAATGGATACTTCCGAATAAGCGCCCGACCTTGTTTTTTATTTTTTGAAAAACCCCCACCTGCTTTGAATTATTAAAGGTCAAATAACCTGGGTAATAGTATCCACCGATTTGAGTTTCCTTAACTCGTGGATTAGTGAAAAGCAACCCACACGCCTTACATCTCACAACCGTAAACGTTTCCTGTGAAAATAAATAGTCTTTACTTATATAAGTATTGATATAGTCCTTTGACCCACAAAGAGAACATGTTACGTGCTCTAATTCTTCCACTGTATTCATGTATCCCTTCCGCACAAAGAAATAAATATTGTTTGAAAACAAATCATACCTGTCTCCAACTTTCCGGCAAGGGCACAGCATAGACATTGTTTGCAGCTACCCGTTGTTTACTTGGTGCGACAACAACTTTAGAGGTATTCTCGTTAAGCCATGCTCCCCACCAACTAAATGTACTGTTGGCTATAATAAGATGCTTACACAAGGTCATCAGCCAAAGATCGGCATAGGCGCTGCTGTCACCGCCTTTATTGTTATCCACAAATATAATTTTGCCACTATAAAAAGCAAGTCTACTGCGAGCTGCCTCTGGATCATCAGAAAATACAAACAAATGGGGGGCGGGCACTATATTATTAATTTCCTGTATTGCTGATTTATAATAACTTTGTTCAATATTGTGCAAAGATCCTTCCTTCTCTGCTTTATCAAACCATCTGAGATGCACACAAACTGAATTGCAGGATCTGATCTGTTCGGCCATGTCCTTATTATCAGCATCTATTGGTTCGATAATGCGAAGATCTTTTTTTAAGATATCAGCCACATCCTTAAAATAATTTTCATCTTGCCAGTAGCCATCAAGATAGACCGTTCCGTTTACTTTGAAGCCCAATAGCCTTGGATCAAATTCGATTCCCGCCTGTTCTATATAACGCCTTTGTGAAAAAGGTTTAAGCCTTGACGACAACTTCATAATAGCCCGCTGATACCGTTCAAACGGTTCCAGCCTCTCCATCGGTGTTGCCTTACGGGCTGAAATTTTAAAATGGTCCAGCACATATTGCCGGAAATACTGATGATCACGAGCAAAGCCAGTCACATCATCAATAATCAGCTCTGCATTATTGATTAATGCCAAACGACGGGCCGCAGCATAACAAAACAATTGATTACCAAGACCCCCCTTTAGACGGGTAATAATTTTTTTCATACTATTTTATCACCGTTCATGAACTCGATACGACAATAATCCAACAAACGGGGTCTGACCCCAAAAAAAATTGGTTGTTTTCCGTTGATTATTTCACGCAAAACAAATAATTATAGGTTGTGGTTCTGGAATTTCCTTCTAAGATTGAATTCACCTGGTCCATGGTGAACGGACTCATATCCTCGTCAACACAGAAGGCCTGATATCCATTATTAAAAAACAATTGAAATATGTTTTTAAAGTCTGAATTCATTTCAACTCCATCTGGCTGATGTTCATTGGCCACTATTTCAACGATCCAGATGGGTTTGGGTTTCATGGCAAGCATCTTAGTTGCTCCTTCAAGCACACCTTTTTCAGCCCCCTCAACATCGATAATGACAAGCATTTTTTTCCCTTGTAACCGAGTGCCGAGGACGATGTCCATGGTTGATGAGGGTACAGGCGTCATATAACTGTCAGGTATGCCAGCCCACCCCTTTATGATTGAAGCACCTGTGTCACCGCCATATATCTCAATTACCCCTATTTCATTATGCAATGCGATTGGATATATTTCAGCACCAGACCATTTATTAATTATTATGTTTTGGTACAGGTATCGAAGATTTTGTTGAATTGGTTCAAATGCTATAACAGATTTTCCCTTACTTAACGCATGACAACAATAATAGCCGATATTCGCACCGACATTGACCAGCACATCTACATCATCAAGAAATTTTCTGACAATTTTTGTTTCCAAAGGCTCAAAAACACCCTTTGCCATATTTGAATTCCCAGCCAGTTTAAAGCCCCATAACGTCACAATTGGCTCTTCCATGATTGCTATTTGATTCCGTACGGTTCGATATAAATTGGCAATACGAGGAAATCGATCAACAAGAGGCCTGAATAATGAAATCAACCTTCTTACAATAAACAATTGCATCTCCTTGATATTTTTTTATGCCTCACGTTTTGGCGATGAGCTCTTTTTTTTAAAAATAAAAATTCCCAGAACATACTTCTCTCTTGCCAGATCGGTAAGTTTCACATCATCTAATGCAGACATCTCAACCTTACCATTTTGACGTATCAAAATAAGCGCTGTAAGGTGGAATAAATTTTTTGCCGCCAGTTTGACAATAACACGAGGATCAAAAACATGATTAGCATTGAACTCAACACGTTCAACCCCAATGGGAACGGATAGATAAAAGGTCCCTTGGTTTTTGATCAACATAGCCATGTTAGCAAGTCCAGACTCAAAGCCTTTCGGATCAATTAAATCTCTATATCTCCCTAAACCAAAATGTTCCAACGCATGTAGACAGGAAAGAGAATCACAATAGCCCCGCTTCCCTTCCACAGGTTTCATCAAATCTGCCTGTGTGAATTGAACACCAGGAATTTGCGAGACAATTGGTCTCATATCAAACACCTCAATTTCTCGAAAGCTTGCCACATGGGCAACAAACCCATCCACGCGGGAACCAATATCCACATGTCTTTCCGGTTTGGCCTCAAAAATCATTCTGGCCACCAGCAAATCCTGTAAAAAATATTCGTCCTTGGTCGAGCCAGCTTCTTCATACCAGTCATGGAGGCAAGGCATAAAATCGATACGACCAGTGTACCCGGAGCGAAATTGCTGTAAATCTCGAATATATCTCGGCAAACTTTTTAAAAAACGAAACATCGTGCGAAAATCAATTCCAAATTGAACCCCAATCACCCAGTGGATTCGTAAGCATAATGTCTTTAATTTGGTATTCATTATTATTCCACAGGATGCAGTTTAATAATGTATCGGCTTTCTCTCATAAGAATAACAATGAAACATTTTTTGTTCATAGTTTATACTCCCAGATAATTATGGATTTGTGCTATTTTTCTCTTACATAAGATTCGAGTTGCTGGTGTACCAAAAATGGCGCCACATTGAGTCATTATCGAAACCAAGACAATATAAAAAAACAGCCCCCCACTAGACAAATCAGCCGCCATTAAGAATCGACCAGTTCCAGAAATAAAAACTGCCGCAGTCATTGGTATCCCAACATCCTGATAATACCAACTCCATTTTTCTTTGGGTATCAAACGACGATGCATCAGTTGTATCGTAATCAACACATAACCAAGATTTAAGGTTACCCAGACGATAGCAGCACCGATTGCTCCAAAATGTTTTACCATAAAAAAAATAAGCGGCACCAAAACAATAACGGAAGCCAGATTAACGTAAAAAGAAAGCTTTGTCCAACCATGAGCCAGTTGCAGGGCATAGGGCAGATTCATCAACCCACTCAAGGCAGTGCCTATTACCAATAGACTCACCAGCACATGTGTCTGTTCAGTCGTAACCGAATTTTGTGTCCACAATAGAAGAATTGATTCTGAAAAAAACGCTAGCACCATGGCGGCCGGTAGGATCATGACAGACATCAACTGACAACTTTGATGATACAGCGTCTTCAAAGCCACTTGATCATTGACAGTAACCAACTGGGTCAAACGAGGATAAACGCTGATAAAAAGCGGTGCGGCCAGTCGATAAAGACTCATAGACACCACCCCTGCCAGAGAATAATAGCCAAACATCTCAAGTGACAGCATTCGACTTAAAAGAATTTTATCAGTCTGAGTCAGCAGTATACCTAAAAATGATATACCGAACATTCCTGTGGCGAAGCGCCAGACCTCGCGCAAAATACCCATTTGAAAACTTGCTTTTTCCTTGCTCTCCGGCATGCCTCGCCAAAGCGCCGCCCCTAATAACAACGTCTGCATTCCGCTGATAATAATCTGCCAAATGAAAAAAGCCTGGATGGTTGGAGAAATCAACCAGAGAATCAATATAGCACCGCCTCCTCGCAAGGTTGCCAAGGCCGAATTAATAACATTAAGCAACACCTGACGTTGCAATCCCATAAGGCCGCCCGAATAAAACCCGGCCGGCCACTGCAGGCCAATGGCAATTCCCATAAGAAGAACAGCCTGCCGTACGGTCTCAGGTGACAAATTTTCCACCCTCACCCACCGTTGAGATAGGTATGTAGATAATGCGATCACAACAACAGCAATTAAAACCGCTACCGCCCAATATATAAGCCCCAAAGTTCGCACAAGGTTACGCATCTGCTGCCCACAACCAGGTTGAACCGAAAGCTTTGCCAATTCCCGATTCAAAGTGGAACTTAACCCCATCTCAAGCAAAACAAAAACACTCAACAAGGTTGCAAAAAATCCAACCAGTCCATATGCCTCAATCCCCATAAAGTAAATATATATGGGGATAAAAATAAATGACATCAAAGCGGTCCAGATACTGCCCATATAATTTGCGATCACATTACGTTTGAGTGGTGTCATGGCTCACCATTTCATCATTAAAACTATACGTTTAACTTTCTGAGGAGTAAATTTATCAAGATTGTCTCTGTCTTTTATGAAAGAATGGCTCATGGTTTTAAATGTTTCTATACATAGCTCCGCCTTGTCGGTTACAATAGCAATGCCGACAACCAAGTTTTCAACCTCTTTTTTAAATCAACATGAATAATCTAATTTATATTATTCAACGCCTTTAACAATTCAGGATCATCCCAGAGATTGGGGTCAATTTTATCAATCTGATCTGAAAGTATTTTAATTTCCAGCCTAACTTGATCATACTCCTGAATCCTTAGCTTTAAAAAGCTGAGAGTTAGACTTGCTAATTCTTCAAATCCTTTGGGGGTAAGACGATATATATAAGCTGATTTTTTTTTATGTTTTTT
>Ga0180009_10003411_pt1 | contig 18106 bp, 12 predicted proteins | sample OS_PC_MetaG_FD_123537 | JGI IMG/M metagenome (GOLD analysis project Ga0180009, IMG submission 123537) | Groundwater microbial communities from the Aspo Hard Rock Laboratory (HRL) deep subsurface site, Sweden - OS_PC_MetaG | ecosystem: Environmental > Aquatic > Deep subsurface > Groundwater... | reverse complement strand
GACACTCTGTCAGGATTGTGAAGTGCTATTCTCATACAAACTATCATGCCCCCGGGGGCACAACGAAACATGAGAATGATATCACGGTGTTGACCCGCGACTGATATGAACCCCTTTCAGTTGAGAGACTTATTTCAAGATGATCTAAGGCTCATGTCGCTCTTCGAAGCTGCAAGTTTCGCTTCTCACCCCAACTCGCTTCGCTCAGACAGGCGGGGTTTCAAGCGCTCCATTTCGCCAAGATCATCTAGAAACGCGTCTAATCAACTGAAACGGCTTCACACCAGTCGCTTCCGGGGTGTTATTCTCATACAAACTGCCATGCGCTGTCGGGCACAACGAAGGATGAGAATGGCAAAATCGGGGGACATGTACGTCGTTACGTGTACCCTGATTTATTCTCATACAAACAGGAGTCTGGATTATCGGGGCAGAAGCTTGACGATCTCCGGGAGTGTCTGACTGCTGGGCCCTTGCAGCACGATTCCCTGATGGGAGCGGGCCAATTCGGCAAACAGGTTGGACGTGATGTTGAGATCCACTACCAGACCCCCCTGTGCGAGGACCATGTTGACAATATGGTTGGGCAGGGTGGTACTCCCGGAGGTGCCCACCACTACCAGCAGGTCGGTTTTCTGTGCGGTTCTGAGGGAGCTTTCGAAGCGGTAGAAGGTTTCGTCATAACTCTCGTCGAACCAGAGGACATGGGGGCGGGCGCGGCTGCCGCATTCCGGGCAGACCAGTTTTTCCAGCAGGCCGGTGTCGGTAGTTTTGCTGACAGGCGCTGTGGGAATAAAATCGGGCACCGGATAGATCCCCGCCGAACATTCCATTGAGCAGCGCATCCAATTGATATTCCCGTGAATCTGGTAGGTGCGCGAAGGGCTGTTTCCGGCCCGCAGGTGCAGGCCGTCGACATTCTGGGTAATCAGCGTAAACCGTTCCCCGAGCTGTCTTTCCATCTCCACCAGGGCCCGGTGTCCGGGATTGGGATCGGCCTGCAGGCAGACCGCGCGGCGGTAGCAGTACCACTGCCAGACCGCCAGGGGGTCTTTACTGAACATGGCGTGGGTGGCCATCTTCTGGGGATGGTAGGATTGTGACCCCACTGTCCAGTAGCCTTCGGGACCGCGAAAAGTCGGAATTCCGCTTTCAGCCGAGATACCGGCTCCGGTCAGCACGGTGATGGACCCGGCTGCCCGGAAATGGCTGCGCAGGCGCGCTGCGGTTCTGGAATCGATCATTACTTCCCCTCTTTTCAGGATTGCGGCTGCGTCTGAAACCCCCGCTTCTGTTTTATGGTCTCTTGATCGATCTCAGATCAGGGCGTCGAACAGAATCTCCACGGGATGCCGGGCCTCCCTGTTGGTATTGTCTCGGATCTGTTGACGGCAAGAGGCACCGGTGGCTGAAATCAATGTCTCCGGATCTGTCCGGCGGACCGCGGGTAGCAGCTTCAGTTCACCGATTTTAAGCGACAGGTCGTAGTGCTCCTTTTCAAATCCGAAGGACCCGGCCATACCGCAGCATCCGGCATCGATCTCTGTCGCGGTGTAGTTTTCCGGAAACGAGAGAATAGCCCCTGTGGGCTGGGTGGATGCCAGGGACTTTTGGTGACAGTGGCCGTGAAAGCGGATGTTCTTTTTTTCCCGGGTGAATGAGGTTTTCTGAATATGACCGCTGTCCATTTCAGCGGCCAGAAATTCGTCCACCAGGAAGACACATGTTGCCAGTGCCTGGGCCGGTTTTTTCAGTTCGGGGCTCACCAGGTCCGGAAATTCGTCCCGGAAACCCAGGATGGTGGAGGGATCGAGACCCAGCAACGGGGATGCCTCACTGATCTGGTCTTTCAGGATGCGCACATTCCGGTTGGCGATTTTCTGTGCTTTTCTGACAAATCCCTTTGACAACAGTGCCCTGGCGCTGTCCATGAAATCGGTCAACACCACTTCGTAATTCAACCGGGTCAGCAGCCGGATGGTTTTGATGGCGATCTCCACATCATTGAAGTTGGTCAGCTCATCGTTGAAGAAGTAAATCCGCCTGACAGGATGTGCGATGGCGCGATTCAGGGCTGTCAGGTTTTTTTTCCCCCAGCGGCTCAGGGTCATCTTGTAAAGCTTGGGCAATTCCCGCTCGTTGACAAAGCCCGAGAGTTTTTTGACCCAGGGGCCCGTAACCCGGTTGCTGTTGATAAAATTGTAGAGCGCCGGTGTCAGGCTGCCGATCCGGTACAGCAGCGACAGGTTTGAAATAAGCCAGTTGCGGAGGCCTGCCGGGTTTGCATCATGATAGTGCTGGAGAAATTCCGCCTTGAGCCGGGCCATGTCCACGTTGGACGGGCATTCCGACTTGCAGGATTTGCAGGAGAGGCACTGGTCCAGGATATCATACAGCTCCTGCTGGTCAAACGGGTTCATCTTCTCCGAATCGTTCAGAAATTCCCGCAGCAGATTGGCCCGGGCCCGGGTTGTCATGGATTCATCCATGCTGGCCTGGTAACTGGGGCACATGCCCTTGCCGGTGATGGCCGTAGCTTTGCAGTCGCCGGACCCGTTGCACTTTTCGATGGCCCGGATAAAACCCTGGACGGCTGAAAAATCGAAAACGGAATCGAACGCCTTGACAGGCTTGTCCGTCACAAACCGAAGATGGGTATCCATTCGGGGGGTATCGACGATCTTTCCCGGGTTGAAAATGTGGTCGGGGTCCCACACGTTTTTAATTGTCTTCAGGAGCTGGTAGTTCTTCTCTCCGATAATTATCGGGATGAACTCTCCCCGCAACCGCCCGTCGCCATGCTCTCCGCTGAGGGACCCGTTGTATTTCTTGACGAGCCGGGCCGTATCGCCGGCAATCGCCCGAAACAGTGCCACATCCTTTCCCTGTTTGAGGTTCAGGATCGGCCGGATGTGTATCTCACCGGAGCCGATATGGGCATGAAAAACACAGGATAACCCGTATTTGGCGAGGATCTCCTTGAATTCGGCAATATATTCGGGCAGGACCCGGGGATGCACCGCCGTGTCCTCGATGACCGAGGCCGGTTTGGCATCGCCGGGAAGGTTGGAAAGCAGTCCCAGTGCGGACTTGCGCATCGCCCACACCCGGGTGATGTTCGCCTGGCCGAACACCAGCGGAAAGTGATACCCCAGTTTCGCGGCCCGCATGTCCGCTTCCACACTCGCGGCCAGGGCCTCGATCTCCGCCCGGCTCTCCCTGGCAAATTCGATGATCAGGATGGCGCCGGGATCCCCCTTGATAAAAAACCGGTTTTTGGCCTGCAGGATATTGCCTTTCGTCAGTTGGACGATCTCGCCATCCATCAGTTCAACCGCCCCCGGCTTGTGACTGAGTGCAATCAAGTTCGCCTGCAGGGCCTCCTCCAGCGTCTCGAAATGGGCGCAGAGGAGACCTTTCTCTTTTGGCGGCAGCGGAATCAGATTCAGCTTGATTTCTGTCGAAAAGGCCAGGGTCCCTTCGGATCCGGCCAGCAGTCTGCAGAAATTGAAAGGCTGCCCCTTTTCGGAAAAGGGCTGGTTTTCCAGGAGGATATCCAGCGCATAACCGGTGTTGCGTCTGGGCAGTGTCGGGTCCGGATATTCAGATTCGATCTCCCGCCGGTTTTCCGGAGCGGTCAGGAGGTCGTGGACCTGCCGGTAAATCCGGGCTTCAAGGGTGTCCCCCGCACATCTCGCCTTATAGTCCTCGGGGGTCAGCGCCTTGAATTCCGCCTCAGACCCGTCACTCAAAATGGTCTTGACGGACAGCACATGCTCCCGGGTACTGCCGTAAATCACCGAATGCAGCCCGCAGGAGTTGTTTCCCAGCATGCCGCCAATGGTGCACCGGCTGGCTGTTGCTGTTTCCGGGGCGAAAAAGAGACCGTGAGGTTCCAGAAAGGTGTTCAACTGGTTGAGGATCACCCCCGGCTGGACACGCACCCACTTTTCCGCCGGGTTCAGTTCGATGATGCCGCAGAAGTGCTTGGACATGTCGATAACGATGCCGGGTCCCACCACTTGACCCGCCAGGGATGTTCCCGCTCCCCGGGGAATGATCGAAACCCCGTTCTGCCGCGCAAAGGCAAGGGTCTGCCGGATATCGTCCAGGTCCCGGGGCACGACCACCGCTGCGGGTATCTCCCGGTAGGCCGAACCATCTGTTGCATACATCAGCTGATGACTCCGGTCCGTATACACCCGCCCCGTCAGGGACCGTTCCAACTCCGCAAAACCACTCCCGTGCATTTTTTTCATGCCGTCAATACCCCTCTGATCAGATTCCTGATAAACCGTTCCGCCCTGGTGCAGGTAACCTTACGTTATCACCTCAGCATATTTTTGTTGATTTCCGGCCAAATTGCAAACACCATTGTCGCCCCCTACCCGGATTTCAACAGCGGCGAACGTCAGCCTGCCCAAAAACAGGTTTGTATGAAAAATACTCACCACAGAGACACGGAGATCACGAAAGAAAAAAAGCTGAGCTTTATGACAGGCATGGGAAGGCATCGCGATTTTTCATCCTTCGTTGTGCCCGCCCGCGGGCATGAGCTGCCTTTCATCGACCCCATCCCCCGTTCCTGGCTGCGAGTCCCGTCAATCAGCCCTTCCTGGATATTGAAGCCCTGCAAAGGGGATGGATTTTTCACTTTACAGAAAGGTTCACCTGGAGTAATGTTTAGTTATCGAATAGTTTTCGACATATTGATATTAAAAGAGATATGTACAGACATCATTCTCAATCAACCCATGATCCCGGGGATTCTGGGGATACATTCAATTCAGCGGAGATCCGATGGAAATCAGGACAGGCGGCCAGGCAGCAGCCCAGGCATTGATCAGACATGGTGTGGATACTATTTTTACGTTGAGCGGCGGTCATCTCAATCCGATTTATGTCAACCTGGAGGGTTCCAATATCCGGTATTTTGATACCCGGCACGAACAGGCTGCGGTCTGGATGGCCGAAGCCTATGGCAGGTTCACACGTAAGCCGGGAGTTGCCATGGTAACGGCCGGTCCCGGGTTTACCAATGCGCTGACCCCCATTGCCAGTGCCTCGATGGCCAGCACCCCGCTGCTTCTGATTTCCGGGTGTGTCGGGTTGAATATGATTGAAAAGCTGGACCTGCAGGATATCCGGCAGGCGCCGGTGATCGAACCCATGGTGAAAAAAGCGTTTGTCTGCCACAAACCGGACCGGGTTCCTGAATTCATCGACATGGCGTTGCGGGAAGCCATGAGTGGGCGGCCGGGTCCTGTTTATCTTGAACTTCCGGTGGATGTCCTCAACGCCGCTCCGGCGGATATTCAGGGCGTTGAATTTCCCATCACCCGGGTGGGTTCACGGTGTGTTGACCTGGAGAAAGCGGCGGCACTGTGCGAAATGATCGAAGCCGCGGAGAAACCCGTCATTGTGGCCGGCAGCGGGGCCTGGTATTCAGACGCCGGGGATGCGCTTACCGAACTGATCGAAAAGACGGGAATTCCGCTCTTTACCCAGTCCAATGGCCGCGGAGTGGTGTCGGACCATCATCCATACTGTTACAGCAGCATGCTGGGGATTCGACCGGGAGCGGCCCTGCATGCCAGCTTTGGGACGGATCTGGCGATATTTCTGGGTACGCGGCTGAACCTGTTTTCACTGTTCGGCAAGACGTTCAATCCGGCTGCAAAATTGGTGCAGGTGGACATTGAACCCGAGGAGATCGGGCGTAATCGTCCGGTGGATCTGCCGGTTCACAGTGACATCAAGGCGTTTACCATGGAACTGAACCGGATTGTCGACCGAAAAGGCAACGGTGGGGAGTTGAAAAAGCAGTTTGCCGGCTGGAATGAAGCGTTGAAAACGGGTGAAGCCGAGAGCCTCAAACAAAACCGGGCTCAGTGGGAGAGCGATGCCAAACCGATCCATCCCATGAGGCTGGCCCGGGAGATTGATACCTATCTCGATCGTGATGATGACATCCTGGTCACCGATGGGGGGGACACCACGACCTGGATCGGCATGACCCGGACCTTCCGCAGGGGCGGTCACTATCTTGATTACGGAATTTACGGCTGCCTGGGGGGCGGGGTTCCCTATGCCAATGCCGCCAAGTTTCTCTACCCGGAAAAAAGGGTGATGCTGCTGACCGGGGACGGCTCCATCGGCTTTAATTTCATGGAGTATGAGCGGGCCATTTCCAAAAAGCTTCCCACTGTCACGGTCATCTCAAACGATCTGGGGTGGGGGATGATCCGTCACAGCCAGGAGGTCAAACTGGGTCATGCCATTGACAGCGTTACCATGCTGGGAACCATTCAGTACCAGAAATTTGTTGCCTCCATGGGGGGGCTGGGGCTGTATGTCGAGGATCCCCGGGATATCCGGCCGGCGATCGAGGAGGCCTTTGCCTCGGGTAAAACTGCCTGTATCAACGTCATGACAGATCCCACCACGGTCAGCCCCGGCAGTATCGCTCTGGCCCAGGTGGGAGCCTACAAAATGTAGCCGGTGGTTTATCCGTTGATTTTTCCCAGTTGTGGGTGTTGTCCCAGAAAAGCGGGGATATTGAACTGCTTTGGCTGAAATCATTTGCAGAATGGGACGGGTGTTATATGATCCTTGTCAGGCTCAGTCACCCGATTTATTGACGGGCACCGTGATTCATTAAAATTATCGAGGTTGCCGCACCAAAGGGTTGATCTTTCAAGAAACGCACGAGTCCATCCATGGTGCTCCTGGAAGCCTTCCATGGCGTCCAGGGTTCTTGAAAGATCAACCCTTTGATGCTGACTGAGTTCCAGTTAATCAAGGTGTCCTAAACACGGAAAAACTTGTCCTTTGGGTACGGTCAAGTTCTATTGGCTCAGCCATGCGCTTTTTTTTATCGAAATTATAATCCCGGGAATGCTGCTTTCAAAGGGAAGCGTAAGATACCGATTAAGATTAAGACAAAGCATCATTGACCCGCCCTTTGGGCTTATACCAGAAACGGGTCCTTTGAGCCCGGATTCTTTATTAACAACACCGTCATCATTCATCTGACCGATTATGAAACCAGTGGGAATTATCGCCAATCCATCTTCCGGAAAGGACATCAGGCGGCTGGTCGCCTCCGGGACCGTCATTTCCAATATCGAGAAAGCCAACACCGTCCGGCGGATTCTGCTGGGGCTGGACTCGATGGGTGTTGAAAATGCCTTTATCATGCGGGATTGCGCCAATATCGGTTCCCATGCCATCAGGAACGCGAACCTGACAATACAGGTCAACTACCTCGATCTGCCGATGACCAACTGCCAGCAGGACTCCACCCGGTCGGCAGCGGCCCTGGACAGAATGGGTGCTGCCTGCATCATCGTTCTCGGGGGCGACGGCACCAACCGGGTTGTGGCCAAGGGATGCGGGGACACGCCCCTGCTGTCGGTCTCCACCGGTACCAATAATGCGTTCTGCGAAATGGTGGAGGGAACCCTGGTTGGACTGGGGGCAGCCGTAATGGCCCTGGGGATCGTTGCCGAAAAAGATGTCGTTGAGCAGATGCCGGTCCTCGAGGTGTGGAAGGGGGATGATTTTCTGGATATTGCCCTGGTGGACCTGGTAGTTTCCTCGATGGAGCATGTCGGTTCCCGGGCCATCTGGGACGAATCCACGCTGGAGGAGGTGTTTCTGACCCGGTCTGAGCCGGGAAATATCGGGTTTTCTTCGCTGGGCTGGCATCTGCACCCGACGGCACCCCTGGATCCTTTCGGGTTGCATATCCTGATCGGTGCCGGCCAATACCAGGTCAAGGCCCCCATTGCGCCGGGGCTGATTCGTACCATTCCGATCCGGAACTACCAGTTGCTGCCGGCCGGAGAATCCATAAGGATACACCCGCGACGGGGAATCATTGCCCTGGATGGTGAACGGGAGCACTCAATGTCGGAAGAGGACGTGATGACAGTCCGTTACAATCCGAAGGGACCGAAAGTGGTCAATCTGAAGCGGGCACTGAAAAACGCCTCCAGATCAAAGCACTTCCTGATCGGATGACAGCTCTGTGTGACGCTGATCCTGGATATCAACCGGTCCAGATGTATTTGGCGCTGAGGGCCTTGATCTCTTCCCGCACCCGATGACTCAGGGTGAGATCTGTCATGTGGGATTGAAAACAGGTGCTGAATGCCTCGACAATGGCGTCAGCCAGATCTGTGACTTCCGGCGCGTGATTTAACTCCCGGGTGAAGCAGGTAATCCGGTCTTCCAACTCGGTTGAGCTTTCCGGGAGTTTCCAGATCCGTTTCCAGGACTGCCAGTCGATATCCAGCAGGATCGAACCATGCTGGAAAAATCGTTCCCGTTTCCGGTATTGGGCGCTTCCAACCAGTTTTCTGGAATTGACGGTCAGTTCGAAAGCGGACGTTTCCCTGAAACAGATCGAAGATTCCGAGCGGTCTCCCTTTTCGGCACTCATTTCCGCTTGCAGACCGAACCGGCGGAAACTGCCGGCGAGAATCCGGCTGATGATGCGATAGGTGTCGACAACCGAATCAGGGAACAGCGCTGTGTCGGAGATAAAGGCATATGTCAGTTCATGCTGGTGGAGAACGGTTTTTCCGCCGGAAATCCGCTTGACCATGCGAATCCCGTTGTCCCGGCAGTATTCCAGATCAAGTTCATCCAGGCCTTTGTTCATACGGCCAAAGGACAGGGTCGGATGCTTCCAGCCATACAGCCTCAGGAATGTCCCGGGTACTCCCAGCAGGTACCGGTCGGTGGCCATATTGATTTCAGCCGTCCGAACCTGGTAGGGCAGGACCTTGATCTCGGGAATAGCGAGTTTTTCCATGGATGTGTGTCAAGCAGGGCCTGACCGGATGACGGGTTTCAATGCAGGCGGATGTCATGTCAAACTGAAATCGTTCGAAACCAGGCAATCTGGCCTCGTTAAAAGGTTCAGTGGTGCCGCCGGATAATACATGTATCGCCATACTATAGCAGAAGAATGGAAAAATGTCTTTGATCATCTCCGGATATGGACAGCCGGCAGCAGAATCGATACAATGGATATCACAACACAACCGATGACGAACCCCATACCAGCAAACAGAGGCAAACGGACCATGCAACACCCCCCCCATCAACCAAAACCGAACTGGCTGCGCGTGAAACTACCGTCTGGCGGAAATCCCATCGTTGAGCAGCAGAAACGCCTGCATTCCCATCTGACGACGGTCTGCGAGGAAGCCCGCTGTCCCAATATGGGGGAGTGCTGGAATTCAGGCACCGCCACCTTCATGCTGATGGGTGATACCTGCACCCGGGGTTGCCGCTTCTGTTCGGTCAAGACTGCAAAGTACCCCCCCGCACTCGATCCCGGGGAACCCGGGAAGCTGGCAGATACCGTCAAGGGGTTGAAGCTGAAATATGTCGTCTTGACCACGGTGGACCGGGATGATCTCCCGGATCAGGGTAGCGGCCACATATCGTTGTGCATCGACACGATCAAGAAATCTGTTCCGGGAATTCTGGTTGAAGCCCTGATCCCGGATTTTCAGGGCAATCCCGAACTCATTGCCCGGGTCGCCCACAGCTCAGCCGATGTTATCGGGCACAATGTGGAATGTGTCCGCCGCTTGACCCAGATGGTTCGCGATCCCAGGGCCGGGTATGATCAGTCTCTGGATGTGTTGCGTCAGCTCAAAAAGATTCGCCCGGCTGTTTTTACAAAATCTTCGCTGATGCTCGGTTTTGGGGAAACCGATGACGAGGTACTGGCATCCATGGCAGATATCCGGGCGACAGGTGCCGAGTTCTGCACCCTGGGTCAGTACCTGCAGCCAGACAGAACCAAGCTGGCCGTGACGGAATACATTCATCCCGATAAATTCAAATGGTATGAGCAGAAAGGGCTGGAGATGGGGTTTGAATATGTCGCCAGCGGCCCGCTGGTCAGGAGCTCCTACCAGGCCGGGGAACACTATCTGCAGGCCAGACTGAAACAGGGATCCGGCAGGGATTAGCCGGTTCAATCATAAACAGCCCACGACCCCATTAACAGGGGAAAAGGGGTGAATCGTTACTTCTGAAGTACCATCATCCAGTCGGATACACCGATCCCGGTGGTTTCCACCTGCTGTTCGCTGTAGAAACGCTCCAGGGTCTCCTGCAGGTCCGGAACGGCGACGCCTTCCAGTTTCCTTTCCAGAAGTCCGACGGCGTCTGGCGGGTAGCAGAAAAAATCGCCGGACAGGGTCACGCCAAACAGGTGGTTGTCTTTCAGCTCATAGGTCGCCTTGATCAGGCCGCCAACAGCCTTATGCATTTTCTGGACGATATTGACCCCGGTCTGGATTTTGACCTGTCGTCCGCTCTGTTTTCGCCCGATTTGATGGAGCCAGTCAGGACCAAGCATGGTTGATGCGAGCTCGTCCATTTTCACTTTCAGGTCGGCATCGATCTGTTTTTTCTGAAAGTCTCCCAGCAGTTTTTGAAATCCGGTCCCCAGCAGTTCATTCAGGTTGGTTTCGTTCCACCGGGTCGCTGCGTCGGGATCCAGTTCCCGACGAATCGTCGTCAGATTCTCCTGCAGGGTTTTGTGGACCTTGTCCCTGAATTTTTCATCGGGGACCTTCAGCACCCGGGCCATCATCTCAAAGTTGAAATCCAGGATCAGATTGCCCACAAACACCACGCATTCGCCAATTTCGCCGACGCCGGTCCCGGATATTTTGCGGGTGCCGGCCAGGACGTCGTTGACCGGTTTGAACCTCACCGGAATCCCGATCTGCTGATAGGTATCAATCACCGGTTGCAGGAATTTCTGGTAAAAAACATCCTTTCTAGCAGGTATCAATGGATTGTCCCGTTTCAGGACCAGCTGGAAAAAAAACTGGTTGCCATCCAGGTAGACCGCACCACCGCCGACCTCCCTTCTGAAGATGGGGATGCCGTTCGCCTGGCAGAAATCCAGATCCACCTCTGCCCGGGCTTCCTGGTGAAATCCGATGCAGACATAGGGGGTGGCGGGGGAAAGCAGCACCAGGGCCTCCCTGCCGGAATAGGCCAGGGCATGATAAAGAAGTTGCGACTCCTGCCAGGAAACCTTGCCTAAATTAAATAAGTCCATTGGTTCTTTGTTTTCGGGTTTATATGATAAAGAATGCATTTAATTGAAATTTATGTTATTTTAACAAGCAGTAGTTAAAACGCCTCCGCGGATCAGGAAAATGGGGGACATGATTATTCGTGTCCCCTGTTTTCCGGCCAGAATCGCTGACTCATTCTCATGTTTCGTTGTGCCCGCTCGCAGGAATGCTGGTTTGTATGAATAGCACCCTAAAGCGACTGGTGTGAAGCCGTTTCAGTTGATTAGACGCGTTTCTAGATGATCTTGGTGAGATGGAGCGATAGAAACCCCGCCTGTCTGAGCGAAGCGAGTTGGGGTTTCAGCGACATGATCCTTAGACCATCTTGAAATAAGTCTCCCAACTGAAAGGGGGTCATATCAGTCGCGGGTCAACACCGCGACATCATTCTCATGTTTCGTTGTGCCCCCGAAGGCATGTTAGTTTGCATGAAATAGCGCCACCAAAGAAACATGGAACACCCGGTAAAAAAATCCGATTTCCCGAAACTAATCCTCGGGCGCTACCAGCGCCCGTTCGATCAACTGGGTGATATCCAGTACCTCCAGCTGGATCTTGTTTCTCTTGACGTAGTTGGTCATGGTCCGCACGCACTGCTGGCAGGCGGTGACGATCGCCTGTGCTCCCGTGGCCTGTGCTTCCGCGATTTTTTCTCCGGCGATGGCCGCTGAGAGGTCCTTGTCGATCATCTCCAGGTTTCCGCCGCCCCCGCAGCAGGCGCACTTTTCCCGGTTTCGGGCCATCTCCACCAGTCGGACCCCGGGCAGGGAGCGGATGACCTGCCGGGGTTCGTCGTATACGCCGGCGCCCCGTCCCAGGTCGCAGGGATCATGGTAGGTGACGGTCAGCGGCAGTTCCTGCAACGGCACCCGACCGTTCCGGATCAGGTGATAAACGTATTCGGTGAAATGGAAAATCGCGAATTCAGGTGGATAGTACTCCCGCCACATCTGGTAACAGGAGGGGCAGGCAAACACGATGGTGTGCGCTCCTTTTTCCCGGATGGCCGCCACGTTGTGTGCGATGACTTCGCCGGTCATTTCCCTGAGACCGGCTCCCAGCAGGGGAAACCCGCAGCACCACTCCTCTTCCCCCAGAAGGGTAAAATCCACTTCGGCAGCCGTGAAAATCCGGGAGAGGGCGATCGGGATCTGCTGGGCCATGGGGAAGTAGGCAGAGACACAACCGGTGAAATAGACCACCGCCGCCTGGTCCCTGATCAGGCCGTCCTCAGGTGCTTCCGGCATGTCGTCTACCCAGTCGGCCCGCTCCTCGTTGTCTTCGTCAAAAACGTTGTGGCTCTCCGAGATGTTTTGCCCGATCATATCCACTTTCTTCGGATAGGCGGACGAATGGACCAGGTCCTGTCTCAGCGACAGCCAGATATCCTTGAGGCGGATACCCACCGGGCAGACCTCCTGGCAGTTGCCACAGAGAGTGCATTTGAAAACCGTATCCCCGAACTGGGACAGCTCTGCTTCTGTCATTTTGCTCTTTTTGAACAACTTCGCCAGCCAGCCGGTGCGGAAGCGCTGCAGCTTCTTCAGCTGGTGCAGGCGGTAGAAGCCGGACAACTGTCCGTCTCCGGAGGCCGAAACGGCAGGACAGACGTCGGCGCACAGGGAGCAGGAAGAGCAAGCCTCCAGGGTGATGATCTCGGAAATGCCATAATCCCGGTTACTCATGTCAGTCCTGCTTGTACTTCTCGATATCTGCCAGCACCCATTTCTCAACGGCTGCGGGACCGTGAATCAGCTCATTGATTTCAGCCGGATCGTCCGGTCTGATTTTATACATCCAGCCGGCACCATAGCAATCCTTGTTAATCAGGGTTGGATCGGTTTCCAGTGCCTGGTTGGATTCGACCAGTTCGCCGTTGACGGGGGCATACACCTTCCCCAGCCATTTCCCCGACTCCACCTGGGCGAACTTCTTCCCTTTCTTGAGCTTTTTCCCCGCAAAGGGCAGCTGCACATAGACAATATCACCGGCCATTTTTCGGGCGAAGTCGTCCATGCCGATGACCAGCAGGTCCCCTTCTGCTTTGACCCAGTAGTGGTTCTCTTCATAGTGCAGCTCATCCGGCATCGAATATTCCTGAATTTCCATGAAAGTCTCCTGTTAAATGTTAAGCTGAGAGATGATTCTCATCCTTCGCTGGTCCTGCCGGGCAGGCAGGTATGCTGAAAACGACACCAAAATGGTCATGACTTCCCATGCCTGTCCATCTCCAGCACGGCGTTTACAGCAATGGCCACCGGTCCCATAACAATGTGAAACATGCGGCTGAAAGGCAGCCAGATGATGAAGGCCCCGGTCAGAATCGCATGCAGGTACCAGAGATATCCGTACAGTTCGGTCGCTCCATTCATGGTATTAAAAACCAGGCTGATCGCATAGCCCAAAAAGGCAAACTGTTGACTGCCAACATCAATTGTCATGGCAATCCGCAACCCCTCCAGGATGAAGCCGACGATGATGATCCCGCCGAGCAGGACCGGCGAGAGCCATTCCTGACGGGGCAGTCCCGGCCATTTGGGACCGCGGGAGACCGTTTTTCGGGTAATCACCAGAATCACGCCCGCGATGATCAACACCCCCGTCAGGTCAAACAGAAAGGCCACCAGGGGGTGGTTTTTATCCACCAGGGCGGTTGTCCCTTCCCACCGGGGGAAAACCAGCGAGAGCAGCAGGGTCATCATCCCCCAGCCGAAGCGCAGCAGGAACGGATAGAAAATCAGCCCGTGACTGAACCAGCGCCATTTTGACTGGATAAAGAGTCGCCGCTGGATGATGGCATCCAGCAGCAGTGCTTTCAGAACAGGGATGATCCGTCTCGAAAAAACAACCGCCAGAAGTGACCGCACCGCCCCGGCTATCCGGGAAGCGGCGCTTTTCTGACCGTCGGGTGCCTGACCGGCTGTCAGCCAGACTGCAACCAGTCCCAGAAAGATCAGGATGCCTCCCAGCAGCGTAACAAGGGTGACCGGATCCGAGACTGAAAAGGTCGCGGTGTGACAGGACATGCAGATGATACTCTTGGCCGGCAGAACCATGGCGGCAGCACCGACCCGGTTGTTGTCGGTGTGGCAGCGGACGCAGTTGGTCTCATCTTCGGTGGCCACCAGCTGATGAACCCTCACCGGATTCTGGCGGGGCGCTTCCGCCCGCCAGGCGATCAATCGCCTGGCCGGGTCAACTTCGACCGCACCCTGGAGGTGGCAGGCCCGGCATTCGACCCGGGAATGGGCATCGTGAATCGGCTTTTCATCATGGGGGGAATGGCACTGCCGGCAATCCTGCACCACGTTTTCATGACCGTAGGTGGCGGAGTGGGTGTGACAGTCGCTGCAGCGGATATCGGCATGGGCTGTGGTGGCGTAGGCTGCCACATCGATGGTTGGGATATGGCCGAAATCCGGGTTTTTTGGAATGCTGCCGTGCCGGTCATGACAGTGAAAACAGAGGGTCGCCTCTTTTTGAGCGGATTTTGTGGTGTCACCCGTCGGTTCAAGGTGGCACTCCAGACAGGCGTCATCCTGTTTGCATTCCGGCGGTCTTTCTGTCTGACTGACGGTTTGGGGCTGACAGAGGGTCCTTCCCTTGTTCCCCGGGGTCTGTGCCTCTTTTTCCCCGCTGGGCTTCACCCGGTGGGGATCGTGACATTCGATACAGTTGCCGTATTTTTCCCGGTTCTCAAAGCGGATCCGTCCATGAACTCCCTTGTCATAGTCGGCCAGCGTGTTTTCATGGCAGTCTGGACCGGCGCAGGTGCCCTTCTTGAAAAACCCGGCTGCTTCAAGGGTGACATGGGCGGGATCCGGATGAACCGCCTGCTCTGCGACGGACTGATGGCACCGGGAGCAGAACAGATCAGCGTGGGCGGAAGCTCCATACTGCTGCATGTCCACAAACCAGGAGAGGTTCACCTCGTAGTTCCCGGTACCGGCGGCAGCGCTGGCAGCCAGCAAGCCCAGCATCAGGCCTGTCAGCAGATACCGCATCAGGATGGGTTGGATTCTGTTTTTCAATGGGTCCTTCATCTGTTCAAAATCAGTGTGCACGTTCTGATCGTCGCCGGTTCGGTGCATCTCTGGTCCCGTCACCGTTCCTGCCGGTCTCCATGACCGTTTTGGCAAGCACGTAAAAAATGCCTGAAAACAGGGTGATGATCACCAGCCAGAACAGGCCCATGAATATCACATGACCCATATCCCAGACCCATTCAAAAATTCCCGGAAACATCCTTCTCCTTGTCTTTATATCGATACGATTCAATGCCGTTAACTGAAACACCCTTTTCCTGCGAAGAGCACCTTGATTTAATGGACCTCATTCAGCATCAAAGGGTTGATCTTTCAAGAACCTTGGAAGCCATGGATGGCTTCCAGGAGCTCCATGGATGGACTCGTGCGTTTCTTGAAAGATCAACCCTTTGGTGCAGTAAGTTCGATAATTTGTTAGCTATTCACCACTTTTCTATTGCCATCCAAGCGGGACCAGTATGTCATTGAACTCATTCTCGACATGCATCCATGCCTGTCTCCGAGGGCGTTCGTTGACATCGCCATCCTGGCAATGCTTAACCACTCCCAATCCGTTCAATCACATACTGGTCCCCCCTCTGATGGCTGAATATAAGCTTATAAGTTACACATTCCAGGGGGAATGATTTCAAACCCTTGAAAACAGGAAGTTTTCACGGAGCTCCAGGGATGGATTTATGCGTGTTTGAAATTAGTCCCCCTGGAATGTGTAACTGATTAAAACTGTGACCGGCTAAGCCGGTTAGACTGCTGAATAGTTACGATAATTTTAATTAAGGTTCAACGCTTTCTCCTCCGGAAATAGCGGCAAATGACGGTACGAGAGGGCAATCAGAATAATTCCCAGCCAGACCGGAATCAGGGTGGTCGCCACCTCCTGCCAGCTGGGAATGTAGAGGACCCATTTTTCAAAAGGCAGTACGGGCATGGCCACCGTCTGCATGATGAGCGACCAGCGGTTGAGGCATATGCCCCCGATAACCAGGATCACGGCGATCCAGAACAGCGGTTTGGTTCGCCGTCCCTTTTCCGTGATCAGGATCAGCCCGGGAATGAACCCGCAAAGAACGATTTCCGCAATCAGGATCCAGTACCCGTGAACCTGGGGACTCCGGGTATAAAACAGCGACCACTGAAAACCCGCCCTGGCTGTGGTGCTGGCGGCCCAGTATAGGGTGTCGGCCGTTTTGGCAAACGTATAACTGAGGATCATCCAGCCGGCGATCTTACCCAGCATCGCTTCCACCGCCCCCGGCACCAGTTTCCTCCCGGACACGGTTTCCGTTATTTTTGCCAGCAGCAGGGTAAAACAGGGACCGGCTGCCGCCGCAGACCAGGTAAACAGGAAAAAGGTCCAGGGCCAGATCAGAAATCCTTCGCGGTAGGCAAATGGGCGTCCGTAGAGCACCCCGGTCATGCCACCCAGCGATCCCTGGTGGAAAAAGGAGAGGAACACCCCGATTCCGGCGAAGAGGGCCATGATCTCATGGGTGTGATGCCCGAGGTTTTTCAAAAAAGGAATCCGCTGGAGTTTCGGATTCTGAAGGATGACCGGCAGGTACTCAATATTCAACACGGCAAAGTAAACGGTGAGACAGAAGCCCACCTCCGTTAGCATGGAATGAACATTGGCATGCCAGTAGATAAACCAGAATCGCAGCGGCTGGCCCACATCGAGGGCCAGGATCAGAAGGGCTGAGCTGTAGCAGATGACCCCGACCAGCACCGCAAAATGGATGATACTGCCCAGCTCCTTTTTCCGGAAGATATATCGCAGCAGACCGGTGAAGAATGCGCCGCCGCCCAGGGCGATGATGGCCAGGTCGGCCCAGATCCAGAGGGCAAACCCGTACACATTGTTCATATGGGTCTGGTTCAGGCCCAGCCACCAGACCCGGATCATGGCGTATAGACCCCAGGCCAGCAGAATGAAGACGGGCAGCAGCCCCAGGTAAAACCGTCTGGATGAACAGCGGTCGGCGCCGCCGGTTGTGGTTGCAGGTTTCATCAATCAGGCTCTCCTCCGACCGCTGGTTTGGATCCTGGCCGCCTGCCGCTTCTCCTCAGCCAGGTGATTGTCACTCATCGCTCTCACCCAGACCTTGCTGGTGATGTAGTAAACGGCGGGGTTGGTCCCCAGTCTTTCCAGCAGTCGGAATATCGCTGGATTTTGGGGTTTGCCGCCGTTATGGAGATCCGGCTGGACGCGTTTTGTGATCCGGTGGTCCGGGTTCCTCAGGTCTCCGAAAGTGATCGCCCCGGCCGGGCAGGCCAGTGCACAGGCGGTCTGATAGTCGGTTTCGGGAATGTCTTGGCGGCCCTGCAGATGGGCCTTGTCCCGGGCCAATTGGTAGCGGTGGTAGCAGAAGCTGCATTTTTCCACCACCCCTCTCATCCTGGGCGAGACGTCGGGATTGAGCATCTGTTCCATCCCCCCGGGCCAGACCGGATCCCACCAGTTGAAGCTGCGGGCATGATAGGGGCAGGCGACCATGCAGTAACGGCATCCGAAGCAGCGGGCGGTTATCTGGCTGACGATGCCGGTGCTCCTGTCGTAATCTGTGGCCGTGACCGGGCAGACGGAAACGCAGGGGGAGTGACCCGGATCGGATCCTTCACAGTGCATGCAGGGCATGGGCAGATAACAGATGTCCGTTTCCGGAAACGGTTTCCGGTTGGACAGTTTGAACACCCGCATCCAGGCGATGCTGGTCAGTTTGTCGGTTTCGTCCGGGCGAAACGGGATGTTGTTCTCCGACATGCAGGCCACCATGCAGGAACCGCAGCCGGTGCACTTGTCCAGGTCGATCAGCATGCCGAATTTCCGCTGTTTTTCCATTTCTGTTTTGAATCTATTCAGTTCGATTTCCACGCAGCCCCGAAGGTATTGTGTTTCAAGAACCTTGGAAGCCATGGATGGCTTCCAGGAGCTCCAGGAGG
>Ga0180009_10003410_pt1 | contig 18106 bp, 16 predicted proteins | sample OS_PC_MetaG_FD_123537 | JGI IMG/M metagenome (GOLD analysis project Ga0180009, IMG submission 123537) | Groundwater microbial communities from the Aspo Hard Rock Laboratory (HRL) deep subsurface site, Sweden - OS_PC_MetaG | ecosystem: Environmental > Aquatic > Deep subsurface > Groundwater... | reverse complement strand
GGGCGGCCTGCGGTACCGGCCACCGGTACCGGCCGCGGCCATCGGCATCTCGAGGCCGATCCCACCCCTGACTACACGGCAACAGCCCAACCCCTCGAAACCAGATCAGTCGATCACGCGGTGTTGAAGAAGGGGCATGGGTCACCTCCGCGCGCGATGATAACATGACGGCTGTGGTGCATGGCGGGTGGAGCCCCGGAGCCCCGGGCGGCTCGGCGGGGCAGCGCGCCATCCTCCGCGCACCAGATTGGCCGCGTGCGGACCGCTCTGACGGACAACAACAGGTACGCCTCAGCATCTGTTCCAAAGGCTGGGTGACCGCCGCCGGACAGAGGGGCGATCGCGCCTGTCCCTTCCGCGGCCCGACGGCCGGTCACGGGGCTCGTGGCATCCTGCCTATGGTGTGCCCAACTTGTACAAGTCTACGATCTCTGACTTCGACAGCGCCCGGTCGTAGAGCCGGACGTCGTCGATGGCTCCCTTGAAGTAGCTCGCGCTGACGTTGCCGTCCCTGCCGATGGCGGCGTAGCCCGGCTCGTAGAGCACCTCGAACGTGCAGTAGTCACTCTTGACGAGGACGCCGTCGACATACAGGTCGACCTTGCTGCCGGTTCCATCATGGTCGACGGTGACAGCAGCAAGGTGCCACTTGTTGTCATTGTACGTGGCCGGCGAGATCGGATAGCACGCCTTTGGCGCGGACGCGGTACCGGCATAGATCCCCGCCTGAAGACCCCCGGGTGGATACTGCCACAGGTGCCAGCCCAGCATCCGGTAGCGCACGATCACCCCGCCGACGCTGCTAGTCTTGAACCAGGCGGCCACACTCAGGTCCTTGGCCGGCTTCAGGCTGCTGTCTGCACCGAGGCTCACCCAGTCGTCGGTGCCATCGAACTGGAGGGCACCGCTGCCGACCACGCCAGTGGTCCAGGCGGCGCCGCCGTTGATCGTGCCATGGTTGCTGTTCTTCGAGCTGTCGGCGGCCGTCGTACCCTGGCCCTCATCAAGCTTCCAGTGGGCCACGATGCCGGCGTCGAGGGTGCGGACGCAGCGGAAAGCCAGGTAGCTCTCCCGTGCTGTTGGGATGTTGTGGCCTCCACGAAGTCCGGCGCGAAGATACTGAGGGTTGTGCATCCAGCTTCCACCACGAGCGATCCGGCCCGTACCTGACGGAGCCCCCCACGGGTCCGTCACCGGCGACGGACCGAGGTCTGTCTGGAGCCAGTCGTGGCACCACTCCCAAGCATTGCCAGACATGTCGTGGAGGCTCCAGGCGTTCGGGCTCTTCTGGGCGACTGGATGCGGTGTGCCCCCAGCGTTCTGCTTGTACCAGGCGATCTTGTCCGCGTTTGGGTCAACTCCGGTGCAAACAGTGATGGGGCCGCTGTGCAGCGCTGTGGTCGTCCCCGCCCGGTACGAATACTCCCACTCGGCCTCGGTCGCAAGGCGGTATCCCGGGCACTCGTAGACCTTCGCCCCGGCGTAGGATGTCACTTCCGAGCAGCTCACCGCTGAACCACTGCCCGTGCACGCGTAGCACTGCGGCAGCCCCCTGGCAGTGGAGAGCGCATTGCAGTAGGCCGCGGCCTCGTACCAGCTGACCCAGTCCACCGGGCAGTCGGAACCGCAGGCGGTTTTCTTGGACGGGTTGTAGCCCATCAGCGCCTGGAACTGCCCCTGGGTCACCTCTGTCGCCATGATCTCGAAGGAGTTGGTCAGGGTCACCTGGTGCTGGGTCTCGTCCGGGTACCGGCACGGCTCGTTCGTCGGCGAGCCCATCATGAACGTCCCCGCCGGGATGGCGACCCACTTGGTGTAGATCGCCGCGCAGGTCGCGGCCCCGGGCGACGTCGACTGGCAGATGCCGCTCGCGCAGTCGGTCCCCGCCTTGCAGGTCTTGCCGTCGGCGCAGGCCGGGCACGTGCCTCCGCAGTCCACGTCGGTCTCGGTGCCGTTCCTGTTGCCGTCGGTGCAGGTCGGCGATGGTCCGTCGATGGCCGGCAGGTCAGCGGCCGGTCCGTCAACACCGGTGTCGGCATCCGGTCCAGGTCCATCCAAAGCGGCGTCGGCGACCGGGGCGTCGGGCCTCGCATCGTGAGAGGTGACGTCTGTGACATCCCGGCTGTCGAGATCCGAGGGATGAAGCCTGACCTTGCCGCATGCGCCGAGAAGGAGCAGGGCAGCGGGACCGAGCAGGACCCACGTGGCGAAGCGTCTCATGGCGTGGCCTCGAGCTTGATGTTGTCGATCAGACCGCTGCAGGTCGGCCAGTCTGAAACAGAACCACGTCCGATGACGATGTATCTGAGAGGCGGAATTGACCCCAGGGAGATGGCTGTGCTCCCCAGAGGAGAGACCGGGGCACCGCCCAGCACAGAGGCGCTGACAACGGCTTGTCCGCCGGAACGCTCGAGCTTGACCCGATACCAGGTTCCGCTCGATATGGGAATGATGTTCGTCCCGATCGAGCCACTGCAAACATACCCCGCGTGCGAGCTGGTGTAGGCTCCGGTGCTGTCCTGGGAGTTGGTCCAGATCGCGTGTGCCTGGGCAGAGCACCCACCCCCGAACCAGTAGTGCACTGCCTCGACCCCGGTGAAGAAGGCGTCGCTACCTGGGTCTGGGCTGGACGCTGCCCCCACGTGGATCGCGCAGTTGTTCGTGTGACTGTCGTAGCGGAAATCGTACTCCAGTACGAAGTCCGTGAACAACGTGGGCAGTTGGAAGCTCATGACCCGGGTCTCTTGCTGGTTGATGCTCCAGGCGACCCAGTTGTTGGTCGTATCGCGATAGATGCCAGTCGGATGCGTCGTGGTCCAGCCCTTGTCGGTGGAGAAATCATCGGAGAAGGTGATCATGTTCGAGCAGGCTTTCCCGACGCACGCGCCGCTCTGGCAGTCAGTGCCAGCCTTGCACTTCTTGCCACCCGGGCAACCCGCGCATTTTGCCCCGCCGCAGTCCACGTCCGTCTCGCTCCCGTTCTGAACACCGTCGATGCAGCTCGCGGCGGCGCAGGTCAGCTTGGCCGAGGAGACCGACTGGCAGATGCCGCTCGCGCAGTCCATCCCCGCCTTGCAGGTCTTGCCGTCGGCGCAGGCCGGGCACGTGCCCCCGCCGCAGTCCACGTCGGTCTCGGCGCCGTTCTGCTGCTGGTCCGTGCACGCCGGCGGCAGGTCCGGGGCAGGGATGTCGGCGGCCGTGGTGTCCGGGGCGGCCTGGTCTGCCCGGTCTGCGCGCGCGTCTGCGGGACGCACATCTGCGGGGCGCACGTCGGCCGGCTGACCGTCAGACGCCGGGCCGTCGGGCCAGCCGGAGTCCAGACCCTGGTGGCGCACCTGGCCGCAGCCGATGACCAGAGCCGAGGAAACGACCACCGCGATGTGTCGTAGCATCAGCGTGCTCCTTGCCCTTTCCGGATTCGACGATCACGATTGCCAGCCCACCCCGCCGGCCCACACCCTTCCGTGGAGAAAGCCGCAGCCGGGCAGCGTGAGGTAAGGAAGACCGAGCCGCGCCCGCCACGGTCAACCAGCCCGGACAGAAGGCTGCCCTGCTCCCCACAATCATCTCCGCTCCCGGAAGTGGCGCCTGGCCCCTCCAGCCCGGCTGCAGGGGCCGACAGCGCCCTCGATTGTCGGCAAGGCTCGACTATTAGTCAATACTGACTTCACTGAATGAAGCCGGGGGGAGCGAGTGAGCGGTGGAGCGCGGCCTCCGGAGGCCCTGACGGGATCGCTCAAGACGCAGGCGACGCAGGGCAAGCCGGAGGATCGGCTCGCGCCTCACTCAGCATTCATCGCCGGGCCGGGCCCCTTCGTGCTGGCTACACTGGGATGGGGGCGAGCTTCTGGGGGTCCGTCCGATGGGTAGCTCGCTGGAACAGCAAAGGGGAGGGCCGCGCGGTCAACAGCAGAAAGGAGGCAGGGATGCCATCCCCGAGCCGGACGTCGCCGCGGGCGGCCATTGCACGCCGAGCGTCCGCGAGGCCGAAGCCCTGCCGCGCCAAGGCCCCCCTGCCAGCAAGCGCCGCCGCGCCTTTCCTCGACTGATCGGCAGTGTTTGCCGATGGTCCTCCTGCTGGATCCGGATACCGACCGCGACCGGACCGGCCAGCCGGACACGAGCTCCATCGAGCATCCGCAATCGCCTGCAATCACGACCTCGCGATTCGGCCCCGGTTTTGCTTTCTGACGCGGCAACCACTGGCAGAGGCGGCTCGCGCCGCCTACAATGGAGAAAGGAGCTGAGCATGCCCAGCAAACGCGACGAGACGGTTGCGGACCTCACGGTGAAGATCTTGCGCGAGATCCGCGATGAGGCCAAGCAGACCAACGTCCGGCTGGACCAGACCAACGCCCGGCTGGACGGCCTGCAGCACGAGATGCGCGAGATGCATGAGTCGATCGGACAGACCAACGTCCGGCTGGACCAGACCAACGCCCGGCTGGACGGTCTGCAGCACGAGATGCACGAGTCGATCGGACAGACCAACGCCCGCCTGGACGGTCTGCAGCGCGAGATGCGCGCGGGCTTCGAGCATGTGGGTCGGCGCATCGACAACCTCCTGCTGGGACCGCACCGCGATGACCACGAGCAGATCCACGAGCGGCTCGACCGCATCGAGCACCACATCGGCCTGACGGGGCCGTAGCAGGGCTCGACCAACACCAGCCGCTCCACCACGAAGAACGTGCTGGTACGGATCCGACCCTCACCACTGCCACCCCACCCCGAGCGACACCTGGTAGCGGAGCACCCGGGTGATCCCGGGGCCGAGCTCCTCGATCCGCGGGCTCCAGTCGACGGCCAGCGGCGAGAGCAGCAGGGTCAGGCCGCGGTGGACCCTCCAGCCCAGGGCGAGCTCGGGCCTCAACGCGAGCATCGCGAACACGCCAGAGACCTCGGCCACCGGGTTCGGGCGACCCGGGTCCTGGAACAGCACGCTGCTCTTGCTGGCCCCGAGCAGCAGGCTGGGCCCCAGCGAAAGCGACAGCCCGGCCCAGATACTCTCGTGGACATAGAGCCGCAGCCCGGCCCCGCCGAGCAGCGACAGGAACAGCGAGGCGGTCTCCTCCGCCTCGAGCTTGTCGTCCACGGGCGCGCAGAGCACGGCCAGGCCCAGGTGCAGGCCGAGACGCCGCCAGCGCCAGAGGTAGCCGGCCCGCAGGCCCAGCTCGACCCCCACGCTGGTCTCGAGCCGGTCATCGCCGTAGTCCTGAATGACCGGACCGGCCAGCAGGTCCACGAACATCCCCGAGGCCGGTGCGGGCGCCGGGGCCGGCGTGGTGGCGTGCTGGACCACAGCTGGAGGCTCGATGGCAGGTGTCGACCGGGCCAGGCGAGCCTGTTCGACTGCGCGCGTGTGCGGCTCTGGCGCACGAGCGGTGCGCGAGGCGAGCTGCTCGGCTTGCGGCTGGCTCGCGGGCGCCGGCCCGGGGATCGGCCTCAACGCGAAGCCCAGGGCCTGCGCCTCCCCGAACTCGGCCTCGATGCGGCGGCTGGTCGGCTCGTGATCAGCGAGAGACAGCGACACCTCGTGGCTGCCGCCAGGAACCCTGATCTGGAGCGGCGATCCTTCGAGTGGGGTCATGCCGCGGTTCACGCCGTCCACCCGCACGACCGCGCCGCCAGGCTGGCTGGCAATGGACAGCAGGCAGGGGGATCCGACGCGCAGCTTCTCGAGCTTGTTCTGGAACGCCTGCCGTCTCCCCGGCGGGAGCATCTCGGCGTACCTCCCGTAGTGCTCGTGGGACCGCCGCAGGTTGCCCAGGCGCCTGTAGGACTCGGCGACGTAGTACAGGTTGTTCCTGTGCGGGCCGAGCGCGTGGGACCGCTTGAACAGCTCGATCGCCTGGCGGTAGCTCCCCTTGCGGTAGAGCTCCATGCCCTGCTGGTAGACCTGCACGGCTTCCTGCTGGCCCCGGGCGTTGGCCACGGGCGACAGGCCAGAGGCCAGCAGGATCACCAGCACGGCCCGGCGGATCCATGCACCACGTCGAGAGATGCTGCTCATCGGCACTACAGCCCTCCTGATGCCTCGCCGTAGTCGTCGTCCCGCGACGGCCTGCGGGGTTGCTTGCGCTCCGGCTGCCTCGCCCGCCCCGGCTGCGCGGTCCTGCCAGGAGCTGTGCCTGCGGCGGGCAGGACCGGAGCAGCGTCGAGGGACACCCGGGCGGCGGCCGCGTTCGCCCGGGGCCGGGCATCGAGGCGGCCCGCCCGCCCGCTCGCTGGCTGCAGCGGGTCGGGCCTCGGCCGCCCCACGCGGGTGCTCTGGGCGAGCCCCTGTCGGCCCGAGAGGACCCGGGACAGCGCCAGCACCGCCACCGTGCCGAGCAGGACGACGGCTGCCGCGGCCACGAGCTTCCAGGGCAGAGATCTGCCGAGCAGGGAACGCTCGGCGCGGGTCGCCTCGCCCGGGACGCTCGCCAGCGGGTCATTGGCCCTGGCCCCGCCGGCCGCGGGGACCCGCTCGTCGGCTGCCTGCGAGAGCACCGTGGAGACCGCAGCCGGCGGAGCCGGGGCTTGAAGGTGCAGCTCGTCGTCGGCTTCGTCCTCGCCGGTGCCGCTCTCGACGATGATCCGACCGTGAATCTCGGCGCCGCGGATCTCGTGTTTGCCGGTGTCCTCCGGGATCCACCCGTTTGCCACCCCGACGGTCCTCAGCCGTTGCTCCACCCTTGCCATCGAGGCCGGCCGGTCCGCGCGGCTCTTGGCCATCATCTCCTCGAGCAGATGCTCGAGCGGGACCGGCATGTCCGGGCAGAGCTGGCGCAGGGGGGTGGGCCGTGCGCTCAGGTTGAGCTGCAGGTACTCCATCGGCGTCATGGCCTGGATCGGCGGCCTCCCGGAGAGGCACTCGTAGAGGATTACACCCAGCGCATAAATGTCCACGCCCCCGTCGATCTCCTGCTGCAGGATCTGCTCGGGTGGCATGTACCTCGGCGTGCCCATGAAGGTGTGCGTCAGCGTCCCCCGGGCGCTGGGGACGCGGGCGATGCCGAAGTCGAGCACCTTGACGAAGTCATCGCTCCGGTCGCCGAGCATGAGCAGGTTGTCCGGCTTGAGGTCCCGGTGGATGATGCCCGCGCGGTGGGACTCCTCGAGGGCGTTGGCCACCTGTAGCCCGATCCGGAACACCCGGTGGGGCGAGAGCTTGCCCCTGCGCTGCATCAACTCCTGGAGGCTGACGCCCTCCAGGTACTCCATGACCATGAACGGCAGGCCCTGCTCGTCGAAGTCAAGATCGAAGACCTTCACCACGTGGGGGCTGCGGATCTTGCGCGTTGCGCGGGCCTCGTTGATGAACCGCCGCCGCACCGAGGGGTTCTGCGCCACCTCGCCGTGCAGGAACTTGAGCACGACCTCGCCAAGGTCGATCTCGCCCTGGACCTGATTGGCCAGCACCACCACGCCGAAGCCACCCGCGCCCAGGCGAGCCCGCACCCTGTACTTGCTCTTGACCAGACGCCCGACCATCGGGTCGGCGGGCCACCCTCCACCGGGCCGGCCGAGCCCGCACTGGGGGCAGGTCGCCACCGCGCCATCCACCGCTGTCAGGCAGCCCGGGCAGAAAGTGGCCCTGCTCTCCACGTCCATCTCCGTTCCCGAGAGCGGCGCCTGGCCCCTCCACCCGAGCAGCAGGAGCCGCTACCGTTGTCGATTGTCGGCACAACTCGACTATTAGTCAATCTGGACTTCACCAGACGTGCCTGGCTCCGACCGTGATGCCCTTCTATGCTTGAACTGTGCAAGACGTTGCCGCGAGCTTCGGCAAGCGCCTGCGGACCATCCGCCGGACCAGGAGCCTGACCCAGGAGACCTTGGCCGAGCGCGCCGGGCTCGCGCCCTCCTACATCAGCAAGCTGGAGCGAGCCCGCGGGACCGCGATCTCCTTCTCTGCCGTGGGTGCCCTGGCTGCGGCCCTGAAGATTCCGGTTGCCGAGTTCTTCGCTGACCGGCGCCCGGAGCCCAGGGAGCTGCTGCCGATGTCCAAGCTGCAGGAGCTGCTGCGCGGCCGGCGGGCCGGAGAGATCGAGCTCGTCTACCGCGTGGCCGAGCGCATCTGCAACTTCGAGCAGGAAAAGACACGCTGAGACGTTGCGCCAGTGCTTGGTGCTCAGGGGCATGATCGCGCCGCTTGGATCAGTTGAGCGAAGTGCTCAGACTCACAACTCACAGTCACATGTTGATCCCTGACGGTACAAGTGCTCTAATATCTCGCGCTTTTTCCTGCGCGGGCGTGTAGCAGAAAATGGCGTACGATCCAATCCCCTGGTCATCAATCGGCCCCCTGGTCGGCGCCTTCGGGCTGTGGCTGGGGGGACTTGTGCTGTACGCCATCCGTACCACCGTCAAGGGCCGGTACCAGTGTCAGCGCGTGGACGAGATGGGCGGCACCCGTCTGCTCAACGCATGGACCATGGAGTGCGGCTACTGGATCATCCATGGGATGGGCCAGGCGTTGGTCTCGCTGCGGGTCAGCCCCAACGTCCTCACGGTGCTGTCGCTGCTGACGGCGGCGGCGTCCGCGGTCTTTCTCTTCTTCGGGTGGTTCGGTCTCGGCGGATGGCTGATGATAGCGGCGGCGCTGTTCGACGTCTTCGACGGCATGGTGGCTCGCGAGACTGGTGTGGCCAGCGACGCGGGCGAGTACCTCGACTCGGTGGCGGACCGCTACTGCGAGCTGTTCGGGTTCATCGCGCTGATGGGCTACTACTTCCAGTTTCAGCCCATCATCGCCGTGGTGGCGGGGCTGGCCATGGTGGCCAGCATCATGATCACCTTCAACCGGGCCAAGGGCGAGGCCCAGGGCGTCACCGGGGTGCCCAGCGGCCTGATGCGTCGACACGAGCGGCTGCTCTACATCGGTGTCGGTACCGCCGGCAGTCCGATCCTGGCGCTCTGGCTCGAGCCCACAGCGACGCGCCCTGTGTTCCACCTGGCGGTGCTGGCGTTGGGGCTGGTGGCGCTCGTGGGGAACATCTCCGCCATCCGGCTGGCCTGGAGCATCCACCGCCGTCTTCGGGAGCGGTCCGCCGATCCTTCCTGAGCATCGGTCCAGCACGAGACTACGAGGGAGCCAGGAGTGCGCAAGCCCAGCGTCATCACCGAGACCCCGGGACCGAGGAGCCGGCAGCTGCGTGCGCGGGAGTCGAAGCACCTCGCCCCAGGTACCCAGTGGATGTGGCAGCTTGCGGGGATCGCCCTCGACCGTGGAGAGGGTGCATTCCTGATCGATGTCGACGGCAACAGCTACATCGACCTGCTGGCGGGGATCTGCGTCAACAGCATCGGCCACGCCCACCCGCGCTACGTGGAGGCGCTGCGCGAGCAGGCGCAGCGGCTGGTGGTCGGCTCGCACACCACCGAGGCGCGCGTACGTCTGCTGGAGCAGGTGGCGGCCCTGACCCCGTCGGGCCTGAAGCGGATCCAGCTCTACTCGGGGGGCGCCGAGGCGGTGGAGTCGGCCCTGCGGCTGGCGCGGGCCCACACGGGCAAGAGCGAGGTGCTCGGCTTTTGGGGCGGCTTCCACGGCAAGACCGGCGGAGTCCTGGGGCTGATGGGCAGCGACTTCAAGCACGGCCTCCGTCCCATGGTCGCCGGCGGCTACTGCGCGCCCTATCCTGACTGCTATCGCTGCCCGTTCGACACCACGCAGGACCGGTGCGGCCTGCTCTGCGCAGAGTTCGCGCGCCAGAAGCTGAAGTACGAGACCCACGGAGACCTGGCCGCGATCCTCCTGGAGCCGATCCAGGGCACCAACGGCAACGTGGTGCCCCCCGCCGAGTTCCTGCACGCGATGCGGGACCTGGCCCACGACAAGGGCGCACTGTTCGTCTGCGATGAGATGATCACGGGCTTCGGTCGCACGGGCAGGAGCTTCGGCTCGGAGCACTTCGGCGTGGTGCCCGACATAATGACGGTGGGCAAGGGGTTCGGCGCCGGCTTCCCGATCACCGGCGTGATCTCGACCGAGGAGATCGTGCAGGCCCGGCCCTGGTCCGAGCCGAGCTTCAGCTCCTCGAGCTTCGGCGGCAACCCCCTGGCCGCGGCCGCGGCGTCGGCCGCCGTCGGCGTCCTGGTCGATGAGGATCTGATCGGCAACTCGGCCCGCGTCGGCGCCGCGATGCTGAGACGCCTGGAGCAGCTCCAGCACGGCCACCGCCTGATCGGGGACGTACGCGGCCGGGGGCTGCTGATCGGCGTCGACCTCGTCGTCGATCAGCGGAGCAAGCAGCCACTGGACAAACCTGCCTGCGAGAGCCTCTTCAAGGAGTGCCAGCGCCGGGGGCTGTTGACCATGGCCTACACATCCCGCTTTCGTATCAACCCGCCGCTGTGCATCGACGAGGAGACGGCGATGGTCGCCTGCGACATCCTGGACGAGGCGCTCGGCGTGGTGGAGGAGAACATGCCATGAGCAAGCGGATTCTGGTAACGGGCGGCGCCGGGTTTCTGGGGTCTCACCTGTGCGACCGTCTGATCGGAGACGGGCACGAGGTGATCTGCATCGATAACTTCTTCACCGGTGCACGCCCCAACGTGGCCCACCTGTTGGACTCGCGGCGGTTCGAGCTGGTGCGCGGAGATGTCAACGAACGCACGGTGATGGAGGTGGACGAGGTCTACCACCTGGCCTGTCCCGCCTCGCCGATCCACTACCAGCGCAACCCGGTGCGAACCATCCGCACCTGCGTGATGGGTACCCTGCACATGCTGGAGCTGTGCCGGGAGGTCAGCGCCAAGCTGCTGATCGCCTCCACCTCGGAGGTCTATGGCGATCCCACGATCCATCCCCAGCCCGAGTCCTACTGGGGCAACGTCAATCCGATCGGGCCGCGGGCATGCTATGACGAGGGCAAGCGCTGCGCGGAGGCGGTGGCGATCAGCTTCTCGAGGCAGTTCTCGGTGCCGGTGCGTATCGCTCGCATCTTCAACACCTACGGGCCGCGGATGCACTTCAACGACGGTCGGGTGATCTCGAACTTCGTGGTGCAGGCCCTGCACGGCGAGCCGATCACGGTCTATGGCGACGGGTCCCAGACGCGATCGTTCTGCTATGTCTCGGACCTGATCGAGGGGTTCATCCGGCTGATGGACTCCACACTCGAGTCGACGCCGGTCAACCTGGGGAATCCGGACGAGTACACGATCATCGACATGGCGCGCAAGGTGGTGGACCTGGTGGGCAGCTCGTCGCGGGTCGAGTACCGGCCGCTGCCCCAGGACGATCCAGTCCGACGCAAGCCCGACATCACCAAGGCCAGGCAGGAGCTGGACTGGACCCCGCGGGTCGCGCTGGATCAGGGGTTGCAGAGCACGATCGATGACTTCCGGGCGAGGATGAAGGGCTAGAGCGGCCTACTCCTCGAAGAACATCGAGTCGCGCACGCGGACGAAGCGGTCGATCCGCTGGCGGTCGGTCTCGCTCAGCGAGATGAATCGGACGCCGAGGCCGGGGTGCCCGTCGCTCGACTCGTTGTACTCCGCGGCCCAGCGCACTTCTCCCTGAACGTTGAAGGGAGGACCATTGTCCGGGATCGAGAACTCGAGGTCGATGACGGTCCCCACTTCCAGGATGTTGTGTGTCGCGACGAAGACGCCGCCCTCGCTGAGGTCGCGGGTGAACCCGGTGTAAAAGTTGCTGTCACTGCCGAAGCTGATCGATGTCTTCAGCGTGGTCCGTGGGTGTGCCCGACGCTCGGAACCCTGCACAGCGCGTTCGCCCATCTGGGTCGCTCCTTCGATTCTCACCATGGTCTTCTTATCGTCAGATATGCAGGTGGCATTAGCCGATCCTTCGCAATGATTGTCAATCACAGCGCCCGGGCGAGGCGCCGGGTTGCGGTCCGGCGGGGCGAGAGAGAGCCATGATAACAGGCTCCTAGGGTTCGTCAGGGGGGGGGCGCCGCCCGGCTAGTTTTTGACGCGCTGGGCAAATCGTGCTGAGATTAGATTGCTTAGGTGTAGTTCTACTAGGAGGTACAGATCATGCGTGCATCTGGAGCGTTCGCGATTGCAGGGCTTTTGCTTCTGGCAGGCTGCGGCGACAAGGGATCGAGTCTCTACATCAGACCATTCGCGGCGGGAGGCGTGGCGATAACCAAGCTGGATCTGGTGGTGCAGCAGAGCTCTCCCCTGAGGCTCAAGCTGAGCGACAACGTCTCCGAGCTGACCTACGTGGACGTCGAGTACCAGCAGTACGCCGACCTGGTGAACGTCACTCCACCGACATTCAAGTTCAAGGACGGCGAGGGCGCGGATGGCGCGGACGTCACGCTCAAGGGGCTCAAGGTCACGTCAGGCTATATCCCGATCAAGTTCGTGATCCGGGGCACCAGCCAGAGCCGGACGGTGGAGGTCAAGGTCTCGGGCCAGACCGTGCCCGACAGCGGACCCCCGCCCGACAAGGGCCCCGACCCGGACGTCGGCCCCTCGCCTGACAAGGGCCCTGACCCGGACGTCGGCCCCTCGCCTGACGTGGGAATGACGCCTGACGCGTAGCTCGGTCCGTCGACGAATCCCGCCCCACCGGACTACAATTCGAAAACATCGCCGTGGTGGTTGTAGTAGACTGCGGCCGCATGCACGAGCTGACGATCCAGTTCATCGGACCGGTTCGAAGACCCGGTTCCGAGCGGACCCTGACCATCGACCCGACCGGGCTGCAGACGGTTGGGGATCTGCTGGGGAGGCTGGGGTACTCGGGGGAGGAGCGACAGGCGCTGCACGTGCTGGTCGACGGGACGCGCAGGCCCCTCGAGGGGGTGATCGAGGGCGCGGATCGGGTCGAGATCCTCGTCGCAATCGGCGGAGGTTGAAATGCCAGAGCTCAAGGCGTTGTACCAGCCCAACACCCTGGCCGAGGCCCAGGCTCTGCTGGAGGAGCACGGAGAGCGGGCCAGGCCGCTGGCCGGGGGAACCTCGCTGACCCGCTCCAGATCGGCGAAGGTCGAGGTGCTGGTCGATCTGAGCCGCGTCGGCCTGGACCGGATCACCCGCGCGGACGACGGGCTACACATCGGGGCGATGGTCAGGTGCAGCCAGCTCCGGCGGTTCCTGCAGGGGGATCCGCCCTCGGCGCTGTACGACGCCGCGGGTGCCGTGGGGTCGCGTATCCTGCAGAACCACGTCACCGTCGGCGGCAACTGTGTGATGGTCTATTCCTGGTCGGATCTGCCGGTGGCGCTGTGCGCCATGGAGGCAACCTTCGTGATCCAGGGCCGTGGACGGCGGTCCATGGCCGCGGATGCGTTTCTGGGCGCACACCCCACTCGCTCCCTCGCAGAGGGCGAGCTGCTGGTCGAGGTGGTGGTTCCGCCGCCGCAGGCCGGGGTCGGGTCGGCTCACCTGAAGTTCGGCAGGAACGAGGCGGACCAGGCGCTGGCCAGCGCGTCGGTCCAGGTCGAGCTGGCGGACGGAGTCGCGCGACAGGCGCGGATCGTGGTGGGCGCCGTGCGTGGTCTGCCCCAGCTGCTGATGGAGGCATCTGACGCGCTGGTCGGCAAGGAGCCCGACCCCCAGAACCTCTCGATGGCGGCCGCCGTGGCGGGACGGGAGGCGAAGGTCTCCTCCGACTTCAAGGCCAGCGGAGAGTACCGTTCGCAGCTGGTCTCCAGCCTGGTCGAGGACGCGCTGCAGCTGGCGATGGACCGCGGGTCGAGAGCGGGAGATCGAAGATGAAGCTGAGCATGACCATCAACGGGCAGGCACGCGAGCTGGAGCTGGAGGCGGGCGATCTGTTGCTGGACACCTTGCGCCACGCCGGCTATTTCGGCGTCAAACGCGGCTGCGAGGCGGGGACCTGCGGCAGCTGTGTCGTGCTGGTGAACGGCGTGCCGCACTTCTCCTGTTTGCTGCTCTCAGCCACCCTCAGCGGTAGCGCCATCACCACCGTGGAGGCCCTCGGAAGCGTGGAGCACCCGCACCCGATCATGCAGGCCTTCGCCGAGGAGGCTGGTGTGCAGTGCGGCTACTGTGTGCCCGGCATGGTGCTCTCCACCAAGGCGCTGCTCGACGAGAACCCGCGGCCGACACCGGACGAGGTGAAGCAGGCGCTGGATGGCCACCTCTGCCGATGCACCGGCTATGTCAAGCAGATCCGGGCCGTGCTGCGCGCAGCTGACATGCTGGACAAGGAGCTGCTGGCCAAGGAGGTCAAGTGATGGCCGACAACAGCAAGACCACGGTCGTCGGCCATAGCGAGTTGAAGGTGGATGCCCTCTCGCTGGCCTCGGGGCGGGCCGCCTTCGTCGATGACATCCAGCTGCCGGGGATGCTGACGGCCAAGGTGCTGTGGAGCCCCCACGCCCACGCCCGGATCAAGCGCATCGACACCACCGCGGCCCGCGCCGTGCCGGGGGTCATGTGTGTGCTGACCCACCAGGACGCGCCGAGAGTGCTGCACACCACGGCGGGGCAGGGCTACCCCGAGCCCTCGCCCTACGACACGCCGATCCTGGACGACAAGGTGCGTTACGTCGGTGACCGCGTCGCGGCGGTGGCTGCCGAGAGCCGGGCCGCGGCGGAGAAGGCGGTCAAGCTGATCGAGGTGGAGTACGAGAGGCTGGAACCGGTGTTCGATCTGCGGCGGGCAGACGAGCCGGGGGCGCCGGTGATCCACGACGAGCCGGACTGTCGGGCGGTGATCCCAGTGCCCTATCACCCGGAGCGCAACATTGCCGCCCAGGTCGACATGCGCATCGGAGACCTCGACGCTGGTTTCGCCGCCAGCGATCTGGTGGTGGACGAGGAGGTCGAGTCGCACTACGGCCAGCATACGCCGATCGAGCCGCACATCACCATCTGCTACCTCGACGAGCAGGAGCGGCTGGTGATCCGGACATCGACCCAGGTGCCGTTCCACGTGCGACGGATCGTCGGCCTGAGCCTCGGGCTGCCGGTGCGGCGCATCCGCGTGATCAAGCCGCGTATCGGCGGGGGATTCGGCGGCAAGCAAGAGGTGCTGGAGGATCTGGTGGCGTTGCTCTGCCTGCGGACCAGGCGACCGGTCAAGCTGGAGTACACCCGGGCCGAGGAGTTCGTCTCGAGCCGGACGCGGCACCCCGCCGTGGTCCGGGCCAGGCTCGGTTTCACCTCGCAGGGCGAACTCAGGGCGCTGTACCTGAAGGTCCGCACCAACACCGGTGCCTACGGCAGTCACGCATTGACCGTGGCGTGCAACGCCGGCGCCAAGACCCTGCCGCTCTACCGCTGTGACAACATCGGGTTCGACGCCGACTCGGTCTACACCAACCTGCCGGTGGCGGGGGCGTACCGCGGGTATGGAGGCACGCAGGGCGCCTTCGCGCTCGAGATCGCGATGGACGAGGCGGCCGACAGGCTGGGCGTAGATCCCGTGGAGCTGAGATCCAGGCTCCACATCCGCGAGGGGCAGGGGTCGCCGGTGTTCAGGGCGCTGGGCGAGGGCAAGGAGGGGGTGGAGCAGAAGATCGGGTCGTGCGGACTGGACCGCTGCCTGCAGCTTGGCGCCGAGGCGATCGGCTGGAAGGAGAAGCGTGCGCAGGAGCGGGACATTGGCCGCCATCGTCGCGGCGTCGGCATGTGCGCCCTGATGCAGGGATCGTCGATCCCGGAGATCGACATGGGGGCGGCGAGCCTGAAGATGAACGAAGACGGATCGTTCAACCTGCTGGTGGGGGCGACCGATCTGGGCACCGGGTCCGACACGGCGCTGGGCCAGATCGCCGCCGAGGCGCTGGGCACCGCGCTGGACCGGATCCTGGTCTACTCCTCGGACACCGACATGACGCCGTTCGATGTCGGGGCCTACGCCTCCTCCACGACCTACCTCTCGGGCGAGGCGGTGCGCAAGACCGCGCTCACGGTCCGGGGTCAGATCCAGCAGGTGGCGGCGGCGATGCTGGGCCGGCCCGCCCCCGAGGTGGAGCTGGGGCAGGGGCAGGCCCGGGCGGGGGGCAAGACGGTGACCTACGAGGAGATCGCCCTGCACTCGCTCTACGTCCACGACCAGTTCCAGATCGGCGCCATCGGCTCGAGCATCTCCCACGTCTCGCCGCCGCCCTTCGCGGCGCACTTCGTGGAGGTGGAGGTGGACACCCGCACGGGGAAGCTCAAGCTGCTGCGCTACGTGGCGGCCGTGGACTGTGGCACAGCGATCAACCCCAAGCTGGCCGAGGGCCAGATCGAGGGGGCGGTGGTCAACGGAATCGGCTACGCCCTGACCGAGGAGATGTGCTTCGGCAACGACGGCCGCTGCCTCAACCCCAGCCTGCGCTACTATCGGATCCCGGGGATGCGTGATCTTCCCGAGATGGTGACGATCCTGGTTCCGACGTACGAGCCCACCGGGCCCTATGGTGCCAAGAGCGTGTCCGAGATCTGCATCAACGGCCCGTTGCCCGTCCTTTCGAACGCCGTGTTCCACGCGACCGGTGTCAGGCTGCGACGCTCTCCCTTCACGTCGGAGCGGCTGTGGCGGGGGCTGTGCGAGGCGGGTGGAGCAGACAGGTGAGGGAGGTCGGCTTCTTCCGTGAGCTGGACCAGGGCGACCCCTCGGGTCCGTCGATCCACGAGCACAAGCGCCAGGAGGCAGACCCCCACGAGGATCAGATCGCGGCCTACCTGGAGTCCGGGATCCCGATCCTGGGCGGCTCGGGCACCTTCCGGGCGCTCGGCGAGCCGGAGCAGGTGATCGCCGTGTTCCAACTGGTGACCGATGGGGAGTGGGTCTGGCGCTCGGACCTGCCGTACTATGTGCGCCTCTACCACCTGGCGCTACCAGCCGAGCTGCTGGAGCGCATGGAGCGGAACCAGTGGCGGGTCCCCAGGCTGTCCAACGACGAGGTGGCCGCCATTTCCAGGGCATGGGTCTTCAAGCAGCGCTGAGCCGCTGCTACACTAAGTATATTGAGAGCCGCCTGGTTGCAGTTTACTCCCGCACCGGATAATGTATCTAAGAAGACTGGATTTTTTCGGTGACATCGAGTCCATCGGTTCTCCTCGTGTGTCCAAAGTGCCGGGCCACCCACCCGGAGGAGACAGATCTGTGTCCCGACTGCGCTCAACCCCTGTGCGAGGCCGAGGATCTGAACCGGGTCGGGCTGAAGCTCGGCAGCTACCAGATCACGGAGATCATCGGCGTCGGCGGCATGGGTGTGGTCTACCGGGCGATCCACAACACGCTGCTCAAGCCGGTCGCGATCAAGATCCTCAACGACCGCTATCTGCGGCGCCGGGACGCCGCGCGAGAGATGCTGAGGGAGGCACAGGCGGCCAGCAGGATCCGCCACCCCCACATCGTCAACGTGACCGACTTCGGCACCGCCCCCGACGGTGCTCCCTACTTCGTCATGGAGTACCTGGAGGGTGAGAGCCTCAACGAGCTGTTGGGCCGGGTGGGCCGGCTGCCGCTGGGACGCGCCGCCCGCATCATGCAGCAGGTGGCCGGGGCGCTGGGGGCGGCGCACAGGCTGGGCATCATCCACCGCGACCTGAAGCCCGAGAACATCTTCTTGCTCGACCTGACAGCCGCAGACGCGACCCAGCCCGGTGATTTCATCAAGCTGCTGGACTTCGGGCTGGCCAAGGTGATGGACATGGGCCCCAGCTCCCGCACGCGCGCGGGGATGCTCGCCGGAACCCCGTTCTACATGTCGCCGGAGCAGGCCCAGAACCGCGCGGTCGACCCACGCAGCGACATCTACTCGCTCGGCATCGTGTTCTACCAGATCGTCACCGGGACCGTGCCCTTCACCGGCGACTCCCCGGTGGACATCCTGATGGGCCACATCTCCGTGCCGGTGATCCAGCCCTGCAAGTACTGTCGCTCGATCGACGAAGAGACGAACGCCGTGATCATGCGCTGCCTGGAGAAGGACCCGGACAAGCGCTTCCAGAGCGTCGAGGAGCTGTGCATCGCCCTCGAGCGCTGTGGCACACAGCTGCAGCTCGAGTCGGGCGACATCCTGCCCGATGTGGTGGCCAGGCTCAGGGGAGGCCCCGCGGCGGTGGCGCTGGGAGCGCCCACCGTCACCTCCGAGCTCATGGGCCAGGTGCTGAGCCAGCCGGCGAGCCTGACGGTGGAGAGCGGCCTGTTCCAGAAGGTGCTGGCCCCCGCCAGCGC
>Ga0180009_10003409_pt1 | contig 18106 bp, 15 predicted proteins | sample OS_PC_MetaG_FD_123537 | JGI IMG/M metagenome (GOLD analysis project Ga0180009, IMG submission 123537) | Groundwater microbial communities from the Aspo Hard Rock Laboratory (HRL) deep subsurface site, Sweden - OS_PC_MetaG | ecosystem: Environmental > Aquatic > Deep subsurface > Groundwater... | reverse complement strand
AGCGACAAATTATATTATAATAATGAAATCACACAGCCAGTCCAGCAGATGAGAAAGTATTTTACAAATTCAATGGGCGAGCTGCGGAGCGGTGATATATTGCCATCGCATTATGGGACGATACGGGGGGCGACTTTAAATAATGACGGTTTCCCTTGGGCGGGAATATATATCGAGACACCATATTTAATCGATAAAGCTCACTTGCCATCAGGGACAACGCAAATGACATATACGGATTTTGATAGAATATTCAGTGGCAGGTATTTGAATGAGAATTGGACGAGGAATGGCGGCACATTTCAAGATATAGTATTAGGTGGTGTAACGGGTTGGAGTTGGAATAGTGTTGTATTCCCACAGACGATAGATATAGGAATAAACGAGCATTTTGCTTCAAAGTTCTTTACCGGCGATGATGAGACATTGATAAAGAGGGTGCGGAAGGCATTAGTTAATATATTCACACGGGGTGGGACTGATATAAATGGCATAACTATACCGATAGTAGATTACGATGAAAGAATAGACAATATGAGTTATCCGATCAGCAGGCAGAAATTCACTTATAATGCGAGTACGATGAGTCTGCATCCGATGACAAATAATATGATATTAGGGACAGAGAGGAGCATATTGAGTTTTATTCCGCAATCGCCTTACGGAATTCATTCAATTGAAAGATTTGAAGTAGTAGAGGGGTATGACGATATGACGGGTAAGCCAATTAGATTTAGTATTGAAATAGATAGTTCGTTGAGGACGCAGATAAATCAGATTTCATTCCACTGGCGACCTATACATAGTTATTTATCATAGTATAAACCATACGAAGTATGAACCATACGAAGGAGAATTGAGATGAGCTTAATATTTGATCATGACGATATTAATAGATTAGATATAGAAATATACAGGGGTTGCGATTTTGAATTAATAATCGAGTATAAAAATCCATTAGATGATATAACGGGTTATAAATATAAAAGTAAAATAATAGATACTAACACGGGGTTGCCCGTAGCAACTTTCCATGAAGATGATTTTGCTGTCGATGCAGTGGCAAAGCAAGTAATAATGACAATGGATGAGAGTAGGACAACAGGAATAACTGCTGGGACTAATTACTTATATGACGTAATAGAAATAACACCAACTGAAGGTCAAAAACCACCGAAAATGTGGGGATATGTAAAAGTATTTGATGTGGCTGCAAATGAGTGAGTCGTATATAACAGTAACTAAAAAAGTAAGCAAAGTAGAACCTACTAAAATCAAGAACAATGTGTTGTGGGTTTCTTATTTGGCGGCACGGGGGTATAGTGGCTTTTCGGGATTTAGTGGAGTTATTGGTGGGTCTGGTTATAGTGGTGTCAGTGGTGCAAGTAATATAAGCGGCTTCTCTGGTTTCAGTGGGCAGTCTGGTTTTAGTGGGGAAACTGGGGCTACTGGGACATCAGGCTTTAGTGGTGCAGGAATATCTGGTTTTAGCGGCTTCAGTGGTGTAGGAATTTCTGGATTTAGTGGTGTGTCGGGAGCGGGAACATCTGGCTTCAGTGGATTTAGTGGAGCAGGGACTTCAGGTTTTAGCGGACAAAGCGGAGATTCTACATCTGGCTTCAGTGGAGTGAGCGGTTTTAGTGGTGAGACTGGGGCTACGGGGACGTCTGGATTCAGTGGAGAGACTGGTGTAACTGGGACATCGGGTTTTAGTGGAGCAGGGACTTCAGGTTTTAGTGGTTTTTCAGGTGCAGGGATTTCTGGCTTTAGCGGCGTATCTGGCTTCAGTGGAGGGACAGGAGCTACCGGTGCAACTGGGACGTCAGGTTTTAGTGGCGTAAGTGGTGCAGGGACATCTGGTTTTAGTGGTGTGGCTGGATTTTCTGGAGACTCTACATCTGGTTTCAGCGGAGTGTCGGGATTCAGCGGAGTGTCGGGATTTAGTGGTGTGTCTGGATTTTCAGGTGTGAGTGGTTTCAGTGGTGAGATTGGTGCTACAGGGACATCGGGGTTCAGTGGTTTCAGCGGGGTATCAGGATTTAGTGGAGTGTCTGGTGCTACAGGGGCGTCTGGGTTTTCAGGAGATGGTACATCTGGCTTTAGTGGAGTGAGCGGTTTTAGTGGTGAAGCTGGAGCAACAGGAACATCTGGATTTTCTGGGACATCAGGATTTAGTGGACAAGGCGGGGCAAGTGGATTTAGTGGTGTATCTGGATTTTCCGGCACTTCAGGATTTAGTGGATTTAGTGGAATAAGTGGGTTTAGTGGAGTGAGCGGCGCTACAGGGATTTCAGGTTTTAGTGGTGTTGATTCTACTAAAATCATTGAAATAAGATTATTAGATAAGGCTACTTCGCATACCGTAGCAACGAGAATTGGAGGCGATTTTAGAATTCCAATAGCATATACAATATTAGATGTAGGTATCTATAGTGATGAACCTGGCACTACTTCAGTAACTACATTCGATATAAATGAAGCCGGGACCTCAATATTATCGACTAAAATTACAATCGACGCAACTGAAAAAACAAGTAAAACAGCGGCAACGCCAGCGGTAATATCCGATTCAGCAATTGCAGCGGATGCTATAATTACATTTGATATTGATGCAATTGCATCTGGCACAGCAGGCAAAGGTCTTGTAGTTTGGATGCAGATTAGTTTTTAGTTAATCTTAAGGAGATATTATGTTATCATACAAAATAGACGTTAGAGTTTCAATAAAGCAAGATACAAAGCACGGGCAATATAACGATAGTCTTTATTTTCCTTATCCTGAAAAGGAACTACAAGATTTTATATCAAAGAATAGTGCTGCAATTGAAAGTCAAGGACAGGCAAGAATTGATAATTGGATTTATTCCCTCGAACATCCAGCTACTTATATAGAGCCGTCAAAAGAGGAATTACTTTCATTAATAGATTCACGTGAAAAAGAAATTACTGAATGGGAAAGTAAGATAGAATATACAGATAAAGAAATAGAAGCTAAAAAAGCTGAATTGCAAGCAAAATTAGATGAATTGACAAAAGAGGTTAAGTAAATGGCGGATAGATTCTGGAACCCTTCTGCGGCTGCTAATTGGGCGGACGCAAATACATGGGCAGCCACTGACGGCGGCACGCCAAACCAAGCTACGCCTACATCAGCGGACAACGTCTATTTCACTTCAACTAATGTAAATAATTGCACAATAGGAGCAAATGCTATTTGTTTGAATTTGGATTCTACAGGCGGGACGGGATATACGGGGACGCTGGCGTTTAATCAAAGAATAAATATTTATGGTTCTATAACTTTAAGTGCTGGAATGGGAGTAACTGTTACTGCATGGATGATGTATTTGTATGCAACTTCAACAGGAAAGACAATAACAAGCGCAGGAAAAATACTTCCTCCTATATGGTTTTATAGTGGTACAGGCGGATGGACTTTACAAGATGATTTGAATACAGCGGCAAATGAATTACGATTTTCAAATGGTTCTCTAATTTGCGGAGCGCATACGATAACTTGTGGTTTATTCAACGCAAGTAGTTCAACAACAAGAGCCCTTAACATTTCCGGCTCAACAATAAACTGCAATGATTGGACAGCGGCCACTGTAACGGGTTTAACCTTCACAAACGACGCCAGCACAGTAATAAATGTATTAACTACCGGAACTTTTGCCGGCGGCGGTTTAACTTATTTAGGAACTACTAATCTTAACACAACTTCAATTACAATTTCTGGCTCGAATACCTTTAACGTTTTAACTCGCAACGGCACAGCCGCTAAAACTGATACTTTAACCTTACCCGCTGGAACTACACAAACAATTACTACAGCCAATTTTATCGGCAATTCAGCTATTAATAGATTATTAGTTCAGAGTTCTACTTTAGGCACGGCAGCTACTTTAACGGTTACCAATTGGACTGGCACGGTTAATTGTGATTTTATGGACATAACCTCGACGAACGCTGCTAATTTAAGTGCAATAACAGGCGGTTCAGGCAATTGCGGCGGCAATACAAATTTCACCTTCACAACTTCAGCTACTATGTATTGGCATGTAGATTCAGGCAACTTTTCAAATTCTGCAAAGTGGTTTTTAGCTACAAACGGGGGCGGTGGAGCGGGTCGAACTCCTTTACCTCAAGACGATTTAAACTTCGACGCAAATAGTTTCGATTCAGCAAGCCAAACAGTAACAGCCGATATGATACGTATGTGTCGGAGTATTAATTTTACCGGAGCAACAAATAGTCCAACACTTGGAGGGTCATATAATTATTCTATTTATGGTTCAATTACTTTGATTTCAGCAATGACGATTAGTGTAAATACTTTATATTTAAGAGGCAGAGGGAGTTTTAATATAACAAGCAATACAAAAAGTCTTAGACCTTATATTTATGCTCCAAACGGGACTTATACATTACAAGATGCTCTTAATAGTGCCTATTCTGTATTCTTATATAATGGAACTTTTAATGCTAACAATCAAAATGTAACAGTATACAGTTTTAACTCAAACAATAATAATATTAGAACACTCACGATGGGGTTAGGGACTTGGATTTTGACTTCTTATTATGATATTTGGAATATACTTACAACTACGAATTTAACTTTCAATAAAGATACAGCTACAATTAAATTCACAAATAATTCAACTAACTATAAAACATTCAAGGGCGGCGGCTTAACTTATTACAATTTTTGGAATGCTACAGCCGGAACGGGACCTACGATAATTTACGATACCAATACTTTTAACGATTTCAAAATAGACGCCGGACGGATTCAACAATTCACAGCCGGAATTACCACAACTGTAACTACATTTACAGCAATAGGAGCTTCCGGTAATGAGATTACAATTCAAAGCTCAACGGCAGCGGCTCACAATTTAAGCTGTGCCAGCGGAACGATTGAAGTAGATTACTGTGCAATTTCTTATAGTCAAGCCGCAGGTGGAGCAATTTGGAATGCCTCAGTTGATAGAGGGAATACCAATAGCGGTAATAATACTGGTTGGGATTTTTCAAGTGGGGCGGCGGCTTACATTCCACAAATTATTATGATAACATGAAAATCTATTACAGAAGCTAATATAAAGAAAATTAATACTATAACAGCTAATTAAGGAGGAAAAAATGGAAGGCAGCTTAAATAACGGGGGGTACCTTCCCCAATTTCATATAGGATTAATATGTATATTATAATGAAAATAATTCTTATCTATGTTGGTATAGGAGTAGCTGGTTTTAATGTGAATCGACAATCTATAGACCGCGAGGGCTCATGGATTGGACATGGTATTGCTTCTGTTGGAGCAAGCTTAAAGTCTGCGGGATATGAAGTTGAGTTAATTGACTTGCGGCAATTGTCCGGATGGGAGCAATTCAGAGAAAAGATTACTAATGAACAGGCAAATACTTATGGATTAAGTGTTTCTGCCGTAGATTATCATTCAGCTTTAAAAGCAGCGAATATTATAAGAGTTATTCATCCGGAAAGTAAAATTATTGTTGGAGGAATCCACCCGTCAATATTTCCTGATAGTTATAGAAACACAAATATTGATACTGTGATTGTAGGTGAAGGTGAAATAACTTTTGTTGATTTGGTAAAAGATATAGAAATAGGGAATGAATTACCTCTAAAAATACAAGGCAAAAAACCTAATTTAGATTCTATTGCCTGGGTAGATAGAGAATTATTTAATTATAAAAAGGAAATGGAATGTTTTTTTGCACCAGACCAAAAAACTCCTTCAATAACAATGCTCGCAGGAAGAGGATGCTGTTTTCATTGTAAATTTTGTCAGCCAGCAGAGAATGCTGTATTTGGTTTACCATGTCGGATGCGTAGTCCGGAAAATGTAATAGGAGAATTGCGATTTCTTAAAGATAAATATGATTTCAAAAGTATTACTTTCTGGGATGATACATTTACATATAACAAAAAATGGATAATGCAATTCTGTGATTTATACGAAAAAGAATGTTTTGAGGCAACTATAGCTGCTTGTAGTAGAGCTGATATTATTTGTAAAAATGAAGAAATAATAGAAAGATTAGCAAGTATTGGAGTTGATTGGCTTGTTATAGGGTTTGAAAGTGGTAGTCAGCGAATTTTAGATCTTCTGGAAAAAGGCACTACAGTGGAACAAAATCTTAATGCAGCTAAAATTTGCCGTAAATATAACATTAAAGTTTTTGGAACATATATGTATGGACTTCCGACTGAAACAAAAGAAGAGGCATTGATGACAGCCAGAATGATAGACACAATACAACCGGAGCATAACAGTCCGTTTTATTTTTTTCCTATTACTGGCACTTATATTTATGATTATTGTGAAGAAAATAATTTGATTTTAGATGAAGCCAAAACTCGTTCTATAGCGAGAACAGATGTATTTCAGCCTGTTTTAAAAGGAATTGATTATGATTATTTGAATAAATTAAGGGGTGGGATTTATGAAATATGAAGTGGATATTATAATTCCCGTTTTCAATAATTTGGATTATACTAAAAAATGTATAGAAAGTGTTAAAAACACAAATATAAAATATCAACTGATTGTTATTGACAATGGTTCGGATAATGATACTCAAGAATATTTAAAAACAACTCAAGCAAAGGTTATAAGAAACGACAAGAACCTTGGCTTTGTAAAAGCTATTAATCAAGGTCTATCTACGAGTGAAGCAGCTTATGTTATATTACTTAATAATGATGTTATTTTAGGTAAAAACTGGTTAGAAAACTTAATAGATGCTTCAATTGCTGGTTTTGATATTGTGGTACCGTTATGTTTTAATAGTGTAATAAGTGTAAGTAGTCTTAAAAAAGACGTTGAATCTAAAGGCGTTGCATGGCCGGATTATCCAGATACAGATGTTACAAGATGGGCAGAGTTTTTTCAACAGATCTATTACAAAACAATCTTAATCTTATCAAAGACTAATTTTGTTACTTTTTTCTGTGTATTACTTACAAACAACGTAATAAAACAGGTAGGATTATTAGACGAACAGTTCGGTAGTGGATTATATGATGATTTGGATTACTGTAGGAGAGCTGAAAAGTTAGGTTTTAAAATGGCTGTAGCTCTTGATACATATGCGTATCATAAGGAACGCACGACATTTCGTCAAGTGTATTCAGAACAAGAATTAAATGCTTTGCTAAATAAAAACTTAGCGTTATTAAATAAAAAACATCCAAATTATTAAAAGGGAAAAAATGAACGAAATTACATTCGGAATATTAGGGAGCAAAATGGACGGCTTAAAAGATTCTTTTGAAGTTATGCGAACTGAAAATAAAGAAGAGCATAAACAAATCTACGAAATAGTTGATAGCGTAGAAAAAAGAGTTACGAAAATTGAAGACCGACGAGAATTTAAAAAAGAAATTAACTGTGAAGCTAAAACTAAAGATAATATTAACTGGTGGAAAATGGGGCTTATACTAACTTTAGTTCTTGCAGCTTTAACTTACGTATCGGGAATACTTAAATAGGTAGAAGGGGAATAAAAACCCCCTGGCCCCCTTTTATAAAGGGGGAATAATAGGAAACCACCCCTTTGAGAAAGGGGGGATAATAGAGGAACCCCTTTTGAGAAGAGGGGGATTGGAATTATAAATTAAGGGAGAATTATGAGGTATAAAAGTAAAGTATTTGTATTGGGACTGCGGTCGGGTACGTCCATGCTTATGAGGCTATTGAATATAGCAGGCTTGGAGGTAGGTGGTAATTTATTGGGTGCGTCGTTATCTGATCCTACTGGGGATTGGGAGAATAGGGATGTAATAAGGATTAACGACGAAATATTAAGATTGTTCGGCGGTGCGTGGGATGACCCGCCGTATATGCCGGAAGGATGGCAGTATGACGAAAGATTAGATGGGCTTAAAAAGGATGCGACGGGAATATATGCGGATTTGATAAAAGACCCACGATGCTGTATAACGCTGCCTTTTTGGGAGGAAGTGTTTTATATTAAATGTGTGGTAATCAAAAAAGATATAGAGGCAGTTGCTCAAGCTTTGTATAAGGAAGATGGTATGCCGCTGGAGCAAGGAAGGAAGCTGCATAATATTTATAGGGATAGGATTGAAGAGAATGTTAGGGGGAAGAAAATAGAGGTGGATTATGAAGAGCTGTCGGAGGGTAATTCGGCAGAAATCATTAAAAATATTTTATCTGAATTGAATGTCGATGTAGAGATAAGTGGAAACCCCCTGGCCCCCTTTGAGAAAGGGGGGATAAAAAGAATCAGTCCCTTTGAGGAAGGGGGGAGTGAAACGAAAATATTCGGATTGACTAAAATTCGTAATGAAGAGACGATAATACAAGATACATTAGATCATTGGGGCGAAATATGTACTGGCGGGATATATGTATATGATGATGCCTCGACTGATAGGACGGTTGAAATATGTCAAGACCATAGTACCGTTAAAAATATATACATTAGTAAAGAATGGGAAAGAGACAGGAGTTTGGCTGAAAGTGAGCATCGCCAAAAAGCATTAGATATGGCTCAAAAGGAAGCTGTGCCTGGTGATTGGTTCGTATATTTCGATGCAGATGAACGGTTATTTTTAAAAGAAAATGTATTAAGCGAATTGAATGTCGGGAATGCGGATGCTGTAGCTTGTCGTTTATATGATGTGTATATAACACCGGAGGATGTTGATAAGAATTATTTAGAGCGAGAATATATTGGACCTGAATACAGGACAATAATATTCTTTTTCAGGAATGGCATTAATGCAAGGTTTGATTTACCAGACCACCGCATGCCACATTTACCACAAAACGCTAAAGTTAAAACTGCCGGCATTATAAAACATTATGGTAAGGGTATTTCTGTAGAGCAATGGGAATCGACTTGTGATTATTATATCGAGCATAGGAAGATGTTCGCAGAGAAATGGAAGGCGAGAAAGGGAAAGGCAATTAAAAAAGACTATAAATCGGATTTTGGCAAGCCCTTAATTAAATTTGATAGTTTGTTATCCGGAGGTATAAGAGGGACTCCCTTAGAAAACATGGGTTCTAGCAAAAGCATGAAGGTGCTTTTAATGAACAATAAATTAAATTATTACGGCGGCACGGAAACTTCTATTTATACGATCGCTGAAGAACTCTATCGATTGGGCTGTCAAATCGATATTTTCACTTTTGGAAAAGGATTAATGTCAGAAGCTATAGGTAGGTTCGGGACTGTAACCGATGAGCCGGCGGATGAATATGATTTGATATTAGTTAATCACAACACATGCCTTGAAAGAGTCAAAAATATCAAAGGCTATAAGATAATGACTTGTCATGGTGTGTCTCCCGAACTCGAACAGCCTGTTCCGGGTGCGGATAGTTATGTAGCTATATCTGAAGAAGTGCAGGAACACTTAAAGAGTAAGGGATTTGAATCTACTGTAATTAGGAATAGTATTAATTTAGAACGATTTAGTTTCAAAGAAGTTCATAATGAAAAGAAACGAGTATTGAGTCTATCTAAAGGTCGGCAGGCGGTTGAATGGCTGCAAGAGATTTGTCAGGAATTGGGGTATGGGTTCGGGCATTTATGGTTAAAAACTTTAAATATAGAGGACTATATAAAAGAAGCAGATGTAGTCGTAAGCTATGGCAGGGGTGCATTGGAAGGACTTGCCTGCGGGAAGAACGTAGTTGTTTATGATGCTCGTAATTACATAGATTCTTATGCAGACGATATAATTACACCGGAGAACATGAATGAGTTAGCAAAGAATAATTTTTCGGGACGAAGATATAAAAATAAATGGACGAAGGAAGAACTGAAAGCGAAGCTCCAAGAAGCCGCTGAAAGGGAATATGATTGTGCGAGTTTGAAGGAATTTGATATTAAAAACAATATAAACAAATATTTAGAATTATATAAGAACAGGAATTTCCATTCAAACGTAACTGCGATAATTCCAATAGTCCGAAAGGAAAAAGCTCAAAGATGTATAGATGCAATTAAAAGTCAATGTGTGGTTTTAGCAGTTGAAGATACTGAAAAAATCGGCTGTCCGAAGATGGTTAATAGGCTTGTAGGACTTACACAAACGCCGTTAGTAATGTTTTTAGGCGATGATACTATACCGAGTCCTGATATAGTTACAAAAGCATTAGAAACTATGAAAACGATTAAAGACGGCTGGGGTATTGTGGGTTTGAATGACGGCACTAATCGTCCGCTTTTACCTACTCATTGGCTTGCCGATAAGAGAATGCTACCGTTATTAGATGGTAACTTTTTCAATATTGAATATATACATAATTTCTGTGATAATGAACTTGGCTTGCGAAGCCAGCTTTTAAAGAAATACGCTTATTCTTATGACGCTAAATTAGTCCATAATCACCCAGTTTTTACAGGCGAGAAACTAGATCGCTTTTATATACAATCAAATCAATATTTTAGACGAGATGAAGAATTATTTGAAAAGAACAAGAAGAAGATATTGGGGGAAGGGGTATAGGGTTTTGGGTTTAGGGTTTTGGGTTTAGAAATTAGAGGTTAGTAATGGGTGATTGGATAAAAGGTGCAATTAAGCGACCTGGTGCATTTAGTGCGAAGGCGAAAGCTGCTGGAATGTCCACTTTAGCTTATGCAAGGAAGGTGTTGGCTAAAGAAAGTAAGGCGGATACAAGGACGAAGAAGCAGGCATCGTTAGCTATTACATTAATGAAGATGAGAAGTAGGAATAAGAGATAGGGAAACCCCCTGGCCCCCTTTGAGAAAGGGGGAATGATTAGAAATTACTATAAATGGGAAATGAAACGGAAACCTACATATATACCAAGTCAGACTAAATTGTCGGTGCAGGATGTATTAGATACTTCTACATCCGAAGGCGCCGCAATGGAAAATGAGGAGATGAGGAGGCTGCGTCTTGCAATTGATCTTATAGAAGATAGGTTGGCACCGTTAATAGGCGAAGAAGAGGAGGGGGGAGGGGTAGTATTAGGTCAGGGAGAGAGACCTATTGATAAGAAACCGCCAACGCCGGCGGATAAAGAATCGGGATGGGCGCTAACCGTATTAACAACCAACCAATTTACCGACCAAGACACACTTCACGGTAAAGCTAAGATGACACAAATCTTAGACTTTCAAAGAGTAAATATCCCAGATATGTCATATATATGGACGTGGCATGAAGTAACTACAGAACCAGGTAATCCAAAATATAAAACGAGAGATGATGCAGAACAACAGAATATATTGGCAGGTGTTAATTTAGGGATGAGCGTAACTTCCGGAGGGAATCACGAATATATAAAATTAATGAATGACGAAGGGTCTCCAGGTCCAGATAAATATTATGGTACAAATAATTATGGGAATAAGGGTTATCATCCATTTGATATGTATTCAGGTGTTAGCGGAGTATCAGGCTTTAGTGGAGTGTCTGGAAGCAGTGGGACATCAGGGTTTAGTGGTATATCGGGTTTTAGCGGCGTTTCGGGATTCAGTGGGCAGAGTGGTTTCAGTGGTCAAAGTGGAGTGAGTGGGTTCTCTGGACAAAGTGGAGCGAGTGGTTTTAGTGGTGTGTCGGGATATAGTGGATTCAGTGGAAAGAGTGGATTTTCAGGACAGAGCGGTTTTAGTGGACAAAGTGGAACATCAGGATTTAGTGGACAGTCAGGTTTTAGTGGAGAAAGTGGATTTAGTGGGCAGAGTGGGTTTTCAGGAGTATCTGGTTTCAGTGGAGAGTCTGGAGAGTCTGGAGTGAGCGGATTTAGTGGGAGTGGAACGAGTGGTTTCTCCGGATATTCAGGTGCGGACACTTCCGGTTTTTCAGGATTCTCCGGTTTTAGTGGATTAGATGGCACGGCTACTGCATCAGGATTTAGTGGTTGGAGTGGCGTATCAGGGGCAAGTAATATAAGTGGGTTCAGTGGTTTCAGCGGACAAAGTGGAGTGAGTGGATTTTCTGGGTTCAGTGGTGTGTCGGGATTTAGTGGTGTGTCGGGATTTAGTGGGCAAAGTGGAGTATCTGGCTTTTCTGGAGCGAGTGGTTTTAGTGGTTTTAGTGGTGTGTCAGGGTTTAGCGGCACGTCAGGTTTTAGTGGACAGAGCGGAGTGTCAGGCTTTAGCGGGCAAAGTGGTTTCAGTGGACAATCAGGTTTCAGTGGAGTATCGGGATTTAGCGGAGACTCAACTTCGGGGTTCAGTGGTTTCAGCGGGCAGAGCGGCTTCAGTGGCGAGAGCGGGTTTTCAGGTTTTTCGGGGGTAAGCGGTTTTTCTGGTATATCGGGACACTCAGGGATATCCGGATATAGCGGAATATCTGGTGTTAGTGGCTTCTCAGGGACATCGGGATTTTCAGGACAGAGTGGAGTATCTGGGTTTTCGGGGGTAAGTGGATTTAGCGGTGAGTCTGGATTCAGTGGTTTTAGTGGAGTATCGGGATTTAGCGGTACGTCAGGTTTTAGTGGACAAAGTGGAGTATCAGGTTTTAGTGGAGAAAGTGGAGTATCAGGTTTTAGTGGCGATAGTGGGACGTCTGGATTTAGTGGAGAATCTGGGTTTAGTGGCACATCTGGTTTTTCTGGAGTTAGCGGTTTTAGTGGACAGAGTGGAGTGAGCGGATTTAGCGGGCAAAGTGGGTTCAGCGGAAAATCAGGTTTTAGTGGTACATCAGGCTTTAGTGGGACTTCTGGATTTTCAGGTAAAAGTGGATTCAGTGGGGTGTCAGGATTTAGTGGCGAAGGTACATCAGGGTTCAGTGGGGTATCAGGCTTTAGTGGGGTGTCAGGATTTAGTGGAAGTGGAGTATCGGGCTTTAGCGGTATAAGCGGCTTTAGTGGTGATTCTACATCAGGGTTCAGTGGAGTATCGGGCTTCTCAGGAGAAGGAACGTCGGGCTTTTCTGGAGTATCTGGGTTCAGTGGTGATTCTACATCAGGGTTCAGTGGAGTATCAGGCTTCTCAGGAGAAGGAACGTCGGGCTTTTCTGGAGTGAGTGGTTTTAGTGGGCAATCTGGTTTTAGTGGTAGTCCTACTTTATGGTTTAATAGATACCAGGATACTGGCTCTTCAGGAGTATCAGGGGATGGTGGCGATGTTGTGATTATAATAACTTATCCAACAGGACTTTATGGATTAATGGCTGGAGCTGGCGGTACTCCATCTAGTGAATTTTCAGGATATTTTCAGGTTAATGCTTTTGCGAGAGTTGAAGAGTGGAATGCTACTGGACTAGCAAATACTACTGATTGGCAAGAAATGAGAATTGAAGCTGAAACTGCCGCTGGTACCGAATCAATAATAGTCGATAAGAGTCCAACGAAAGAATATGCTGTAGAAACATCCGATAAATTTATAAATCGTTCTTTACAAGGAAGCTGTATTACGTTAGTTGATGTTACTGGTTGTCTTAATAGAAAAATTGATATGCGAATAACATTACGAAATGTTGGTTCGGGTTATAGTGGTTATGTGACAAGTAATTATATGGACGTAGAGTATTTGGGAACAACATTAGGAGAAGATCAATTATGTGGTGCATAATTTACTTGAAAAAGAGGGAAAAAGTTTGTATATTTAAGATAGGGGATTAGACACACCCTTTTGATGAAGGGAAGTGGAAACCCCCTAGCCCCCTTTTATAAAGGGGGAATTATATTAACTAATTATAAATCAGGGAGAGGGTTACAGATATGATAAAGTATTCGATAATAATACCGACTTTAAATCATTTAGAAGATTTATTGAAGCCGTGCCTGGAGAGTATAATTAAATATACTGATTTAGATGATGTGGAGATTATTGTTGTTGCTAACGGCTGTAATGACGGTACGCAGGAGTATTGGGAAGGTTCGGAGGAGCATTTTGTGTTATTGGATTATCCTGAAGCGTTAGGGTATCCGAAAGCAACAAATGAAGGTATAAAAGTAGCTAAGGGTGAATATATAATATTGATGAATAACGATGTAGTATTAACGCCGCAGAATAAAAATGAATGGTTGAGGATATTAGAGAAGCCATTTCTTGAAGATGACGGCGTGGGGATAACGGGACCATTAAGATTGGTTAATCAAAACTTAATGAAAGCGTTTATGGTGTTCTTTTTAGTTATGATAAAAAAGGAAGTGTTCGATAAGATAGGGTTGTTGGATGAGGTATATGGAATGGGTGCTGGTGAAGATACAGAGTTTTGTATATTAGCCGAAGAGGCGGGATATAGATGCGTGCAGGTGCCAACAGACGAAATGTTGCCAGTTAAAGATGATATGAACGTTTCTACTTTTCCTGTTTATCATAAGCCAGAGAGCACGGTTCACGATAACGACCATTATGATAATTGGCAGATAAGTTTTAAAGAGAATAGTAAGTTAGTTCATAAGCGGATGTCGAGGGTTGCGATTATAATGCCGGTTTATAATGATATAAATAATTTACAATGGGCATTAGACGGTATATTGAATCAGACTTTTGATAGGTGGCAATTGTTCATAGTGGATGATGCTTCAACGGATGAGAATACAAGGAAATTATTAGATAATTATTCGAGTGGTGACGAGAGGATATTAGTTGCAAGGAGTGAGATTAATGCAGGAGTTTCGGGAGCAAGGAATATGGCAATAGAATCAATATTGAAAGTTAAGAAATATTTTAATTATGTGGCATATTGTGATTCGGATGACGTGTGGTTCCCTGAACATTTGGAGAAATCAATCGAGGTGTTATATGATTGCGATATGGTATATTCAGACCCGGATTTTAGGGGAGAAAATAACGAACCAATGTTCAGTTACGGAATACCGTATTTTGAAGAATTCGATCACGAAGCATTAAAGACACAAAGCTATATATTCACGCCATCGGTTGTTCATAGAATACAATGTTTAGGAGTTGGAAGATTTGAAAAGAAATTAGAAGGTTTGGAAGACTGGGGATATTGGTTAAAAATAGCGAATGCCGGTTTTAGGATAAAGCATATTCGGGATATTCAATTATTAGTTAGAGTTAAGCCGGATGGTATGTCCGGTAAAGGCACTCCAGAAAAAGTCGATATGATAAAGAACAGAAATAACGGGCAGATAAAATTAAATTTAGGATGTGGTGGTGATATTAAAGATGGCTATATAAACATAGACCTATATAACGATAAGGCAAATATAAAAAGTAATGTAAATAAATTAAATTATGCTGATAGGAGTGTAGATGAAATATATAGTTCTCATGTAATAGAGCATTTTCATTTTAGGGAAGGGAGAGATGTATTAAAAGAATGGTATAGGGTTTTGAAGGATGGTGGTATAATGTATATAGAGACGCCGGATTTTGCTAATTCTTGTAAGAGGTTTTATGAAGCCAATGAAGATATGAGGTATTCATTATACTCTCATTTTTTTTCTGAAGCATGGGATGAGGGGCAGCAGCATTTGTTTTTATATACCGAGAGTGAATTAAAAAAAGGGATGTCAGAGGCAGGATTTAAGAGTATAGAGAGAATAGCACCTCAGTCGCATTATGTAAGAGCAGGATTAGAGGATATTTTTTTAATGGTGCGGGGGGTTAAATGATATTATGTGAGATATGCACGAGCGGTAGATATGAAAGCACGTTACCGTTGGCGATACAATCGGTTGCAATGCAAAGTATGTTGCCGGATAAATTGTTGATTTATGATGACAATGAGAATAAAGTAAATTTAACACAGCCGCCTTTGTATTATTATTTATTAAATATGCTGCATAGACTTGATATGCAATGGGAGATATTGCCAAGTAATAAAAAGGGGCAGATATATGGGCATCAATACGCATTGGACGCTCATAGTGATTATGAGTTTATTTGGCGATTAGATGATGATGAAATTGCAATGCCAAATACATTAGAGATATTATATAAAACAATTATTAAGAATGAAAAGATAGGGGCTGTTGGTGGAATAGTGGCACAGCCAAATATAACTGAAAAGATGCCGATAGACGCTTCAAATAAAATCGAAGATATATATAAGGGTATAAATGAACAATGGTTTTATAATAAAGGGGACGATGAGATAAAAGAAGTTGACCATTTATATTCGAGTTTTTTATATCGAAGGTCCGCAGCAATAGAAATAGGTGGTTATGATATGAGATTATCAAAGGTAGGGCATAGAGAAGAGACTATATTAACTTATGGGATGAAGCATGCCGGGTATAAAAACATATTAAATAAAAACGCAGTCACTTGGCATTTTAGAATGCCTGATGGTGGGATAAGGGGTGAGAAGGAAAAATTTTTATGGCAGGCGGATGAGCGGGTGTTCGAGTTAAATATGAAGGATTGGGAGGTTGATATAAGTTTAGGTAAGGTGATTGTATTGGAAAATGGAGTTGGTGACCATTATATGTTCAAGATGCTGCTTCCTGAACTTATAGAAAAATACGATAAAGTTACAATTGCAGCGTCTAATCCGGGAGTATTCTGGGATTATAGGGATAAGGTTAATATGATAGGAATGGATCAAGCAAGGCTAACATTAGGAGATATAGAAAAATTTAATATTTATAAGTGGTGTACGGAGAATAAATGGAAGGGGCATATGTTAAATGCTTATAGGAGAATGTATCAAATATGAAGAATGTAATAATAAGTCCGTATAGCCCGTCCCTTGATAAGAAGAAGAATCCAAAGAACTTTCCATATTGGTCAACGATTGTCGGGTATTTAAAAAAGAAGGAATATGAGGTAATACAGATAGGTGTTAATGGTGAAATGGAGATACCGGGTGTAGATGAATTCAGGAAGAATAAGCCTTACGAAGAACTAGAAAAGATGGTAATGGAATGCGAGTTTTGGCTTTCGGTAGATAATTTTTTTCATCATTTGGCAGCTTATAAGGGGAAGAAAGGTATAGCGATATTCGGACCGTCTAACCCTAATATATTCGGGCATGATGGGAATGTAAATATATCGAAGGGGAGTAATTATCATACGAAGAATCAATTTTTGATGTGGGTGCAGGTAGATTATAATATAAGTGCATTCAATAAGGCAAACGAAGTAATTGAAGAAATAGATAAATTAATTAAGGAAGTACAATGAAATTATTTCTAACTATTGCAATAAGTGTTATAATCGCATTATTGATTATAGTATTTTTAGAACAGTTCTCGGCATTCGGGATAGCATTACTTTTGATCGATATAGCTATAATTAAGTTATATTTAATCGATAAGTATTTATTAAAAGGTTTTGATACATTTACGGAGTTAAAGAACAAAAATGTGGCTGTTGCTATTACATTATTGGCTTACTCTTTGCTTATCTGCACCGCTATTTTCTCAAGTTTTGTCGTCTGGCGATGAACATATTGACACGGCGAAAACTTATTTAGATGTGCGGGAGGTTGGTAAGAATAGAGGGAAGCAAGTAGATATATTCAATAAGAACGTAGGTAATCCACTTGGCAGTGACTGGTGCGGTGCTTTCGTTGCATATTGTTTGGATGCAGTTAATTCTGAATTCAAGGTTCGGTCTGGATTGGCGAGGCATTATTATACAAAGGCAGAAAAGACTTATTCTGCCGGTGAAGTGCTGAGGGGGAAACGTCAGGTTGAGTTTGGTGATATGGTTATTTGGGCGAGGGGCAAGACTATATTCGGGCATGTAGCATTTGCTTTGAATTGGGAAGGCAAGCGAGGGACTACGATTGAGGGCAATACGGATAAGGGTGTGGCTGTAAAGAATAGGGTGATTTATCCTTATTCGTATTTTAGGATAATTGGTTTTGCGGAGGTTTAGAGATGACTAAATTAGCTAAGAATATGTATATAATTATCGGATTAGCTGCTCTGATTATAGGGTTTTTGATTGGGAATATAGTCTTTAGATCTGACGCTGAAGTGAAATATGTGAATAAGCTGACAGTAAGGATTGATACACTCGAAACTTTCGTAGAGTTACCGGTTAAAAATATTTATATTAAATCGAAGGCGAAGGTTGAATATATAAATACGACGGATACTGTAATAGTTACGACGAGACCATTTATAGCTAGTATTGATACTGTTGTGAAGCGAGACAGTATTTATACAAGTTATGAATTTCCGAAGAATGAATT
>Ga0180009_10003408_pt1 | contig 18120 bp, 17 predicted proteins | sample OS_PC_MetaG_FD_123537 | JGI IMG/M metagenome (GOLD analysis project Ga0180009, IMG submission 123537) | Groundwater microbial communities from the Aspo Hard Rock Laboratory (HRL) deep subsurface site, Sweden - OS_PC_MetaG | ecosystem: Environmental > Aquatic > Deep subsurface > Groundwater... | reverse complement strand
CGCTGGGCGAACAGAAGGCGGCGACCATGTGGTTCATGCAGAACGCGATGGCCAACCCCAACCACCTTGGCGCGGGCGCGCATCACTATATGCACATCATGGGGATCGTGACTCTCGGCTTCTTCTGGTTGAAGATGGCCAAGGTGGCGCTGGCCAAGCTCGCCGATAAACCGTCAGACCATGCGTTTTACGAGGCCAAGCTTGTGTCGGCGGGCTACTACGCCGAACGCTTTCTGCCCGATGCGGGCGCGCTGCGGCGTAAGCTGGAAGCGGGCAGCGACAACATGATGAAGCTGACGGCAGAGGCATTTACCACGGTAGCCTAGGCACGCTTGTGCACGGGATCGGGACTTTATCTTGCTGAGGTTAGGAGCGAGCGTTGACCATTCGGCTTTTATTGCAGGCATTGGCAGTGGTGACGCTGGCCTTGTCTGGGCCACGGCCAACGTTCGCAGCGCAGGTTGAATCCGCCAATACTCAAACAAGCGGGCGCTATGTTTTTTCTGGCTGGGAAGGCCCGGCAGTGCCGGTGTGGTACCAGCTGCCAGACCGGGTCGCGGCCGATACGCCAGTGGTGTTCGTGATGCACGGCGTGAACCGCGATGCCGATCGCTACCGCGATGAATGGGCCGCGCTAGCCCGTCAGCACGGATTTATCGCGGTGGTGCCCGAGTTTTCCCGTGCCGATTTTCCCGGTTCACGCGGGTATAATACCGGTTATTTTGCCAATACGGATGGCTCGCCGCGGCCACGCGCATTGTGGTCATTTTCCGCAATCGAGCCGCTGTTCGATGATGTGAGGCTGCGGTTCGGAACGCAGGCGCCGCGTTATACGATTTATGGCCATTCAGCCGGCGCGCAATTCGTCCATCGCTATGTCCTGTTCATGCCCGATGCACGAATCGAACAGGCCATTGCAGCCAATTCCGGCTGGTACACCATGCCCGATTTCGGCACCGCGTTCCCCTATGGCCTTGCGGCAACTCCGATTGACGAGGCTTCCTTGAAGGCCGCGCTGGGAAAGCCGCTTACTGTGCTGCTAGGCACTGCCGATACCGATCCTGAAGATACAGACCTGCGCAAGACGCCGCAGGCCAACCGTCAAGGCCCGCACCGCTATGCACGTGGGCAGACGTTCTTTGCGCAAGCGCAGCAAACGGCGGTAGCAATGGGGACGACGCTGGGCTGGAGTCTGGAAACCGTGCGCGACATCGGCCACAGCAATGCTGGTATGGCCAAGGCTGCGGCGCAGCGTATCGCTGCGCGGGCAAACAGGGATGAGCAACCATGATGAAGCGGTTGATGACGCAGGCGGCGGTTCTGGCGCTAGCAATAGTGCTGTCGGCAGGGTCGGCAACCGCCGAGGTTGCACCGAACGTGCAATTGCCGGCACCACTGCACTTCCATCTGGATAGCCAGTATGATCAGGTGATTGCAGACCTGATCCGCATCACCGAAACCCCCGCTCCGCCGTTCAAGGAGCAAGTACGTGCGGAATTGTTCGCCGCAATGCTGCGCGATGCCGGGCTGGCCGATGTGACGATTGATGCCGAAGGCAATGTGCTGGCGCTGCGGCCCGGAACCGCAGATGGCCCGGTGTTCGTTGTCTCTGCCCATCTCGACACGGTCTTTCCCGAAGGCACCCCGATCAAGGTGACGCGCGACGGCGACCGCTTGATGGCTCCAGGCATTGGTGACGACAGCCTTGGCCTTGCCTCGATCCTCGCATGGGTGCGTTTGCTGGAGGCAGAGGGTGTCGTGACGCGCCATCCCATCCTGTTCGTGGCCACCGTGGGCGAAGAAGGGCCGGGCGACCTTCGCGGCGTGCGCTATCTGTTTACAAAGGGCGAATATGCAAGCCGCATCGCCGGATTCCTGTCGATCGACAATGCCGATGCCGGACGTGTGGTCAACGCTGCGGTGGGCTCACGCCGCTACCGCTTGGCTTTCAAAGGGCCGGGCGGGCACAGCTATGGCGCGTTCGGAATCGTCAACCCGATGGCCGCGATGGCCGAAACCGTCAGCGGACTTTACGCGATCGACGTGCCATCCGACCCCAAGACGACCTACGCGGCGAGCGTGGTCAGCGGCGGTACGTCAGTCAATACGATCCCCGATGAAATCCTGCTTGAAATCGACATGCGGTCGAGCGATCCGGCGGCACTGGCTCAGCTTGAACAGGCAATGCTGGCCGCGGTCGAAGCGGCAGTAGCGGGTGAAAATGCCGCGCGTTCCACCATTGCCGGGGGCGTTACCCTGGACCCCCGGTTGATTGGTGATCGACCTGCGGGATCGACCGCTGTCGATCACCCATTGGTGCGCGATGCCATCGCTGCCTCACAGGCGGCCGGGTTTACCCCCCGCCTCGATGCCTCGTCCACTGATGCCAATATTCCGATGAGCCTTGGCATCCCCGCGCTGACGATCGGGACGGGTGCTGGCGGCGGGCGGACGCATAGCGTTGACGAATATCTTGAAACCGGGCGCGAACGGTTCATCGCCGGGCTTTCTGTCGGCCTAGGCATTATTCTGGCGCAGACGCAGGTGCGCCCCGGCGACTGATCAGGCCACTTCGATTTTGGCGGCGACTTCTTCAATCGTGCCTGTCACCAACAAGGGGCTGCCGCCCACCATCCCGACATTGGTCTGGCCGTTTTCGCCTGTGCGCAGCCACGCGATGTTTTGCGCCACAACAAGATAATTGCCGCCGCGCGATTCCAGCAGAACGAATTTCATCTGATGCCTCCCGAGCCGCTGGAGTAATGCCCGGCAGGTCGTCTGCCGGGATAGCGCGACTCGATTAAGGATTCTTATTCAACCGGCAGGAAATCGGGCACCGAGAGATACCGCTCTCCGGTATCATAGTTGAAGCCTAGCACGCGGGCACCCGCAGGCAGCTCACCCAGCTTCTTCGCAATCGCCGCCAGCGTCGCGCCTGATGAAATCCCTACCAGCATCCCTTCTTCGCGAGCCGCACGGCGGGCCATTTCCTTTGCCTCTTCAGCGCCGACCTGGATCGCCCCGTCAATCGCGGCGGTATGCAGGTTGCCCGGTATAAAGCCTGCACCAATGCCCTGGATCGGGTGCGGGCCGGGTTGCCCGCCGTTGATGACCGGAGACAGCTCAGGCTCAACCCCGTAAGCCTTAAACCCGGCCCAGTGCTTTTTCAGCTCCTCAGCGCAGCCTGTCAGGTGTCCACCGGTACCAACGCCGGTAATCATCACATCAATCGGTGCATCGGCGAAATCAGCGAGGATTTCGCGCGCTGTGGTGCTGGCGTGGATTGCGGGGTTGGCGCTATTGTCGAACTGGCTTGGCATCCATGCGCCGGGGGTCTGATCGACCAGTTCCTGCGCCCGCTCAATCGCGCCCTTCATGCCCTTTTCACGCGGGGTGAGATCAAAACTAGCGCCATAGGCGAGCATCAATCGCCGCCGTTCGATCGACATCGATTCTGGCATTACCAGTACCAGCCTGTAACCCTTGACCGCGGCCACCATTGCAAGGCCGATACCGGTGTTGCCGCTGGTCGGTTCGACAATCGTGCCGCCGGGCCGCAGCGCGCCGCGTGCTTCGGCATCTTCAACCATCGCCAGCGCGATGCGATCCTTGATAGAACCGCCGGGGTTCGACCTTTCGGATTTTATCCACACTTCGTGATCGGGGAACAGCCGCGCCATGCGGATATGCGGGGTCGCGCCAATGGTCGCAAGGATGCTGTCAGCCTTCATGTCGTTACCTCTCTCTTGAGCGCAGCAGGTTCAAAACTCCGCGCGCGGCGCAGTTCTGGGAAATACCACGCCCATACCAATGTCACGAGTATCGCACCTGCGCCGCCGAATACAACCGCTCCGGTCGCGCCGAGGATCGCGGCGGCGACGCCCGATTGCATCTCGCCCAATTCATTGGAGGCAGAGATCGCAAGACCCGAAATCGCCGAAACCCGCCCGCGCCGGTCATCGGGTGTGAACAATTGCACCAGCGAAGACCGGATGAACACCGACACCATGTCGACCGCTCCCATCACCGCAAGGATTGCCAGCGACAGGATGAAGTTGCGGGAAAAGGCAAAGGCAATAGTGGCCGCGCCGAACGCGGCTACCGCCCACAGCATCTTGATGCCCACTTCGCGCTCCAATGGCCGGAACGACAGCCACAGCGCAACGCTCGCCGCGCCCAATGCAGGGGCAGCGCGCATCAGGCCTAAACCTTCCGGCCCGACAAACAGGATGTCGCGCGCGAACACCGGCAACAGCGCGGTTGCGCCAGCCAGCAGCACTGCGAACAGATCAAGCGTGATGCAGCCCAGCAAAAACCGTTCGCGCCACACATAAACCAGCCCTTCGATGATCTGCCGCAACGGCTTTAACGGCGGGCCTTCGTGCGTGGCGCGAACCGGGCGGACAGTCAGGATCAACACCATCGCCGCCATCAGCATTGCAGCAGACAGCGCGTGAGGCAGCCATTCGGCGCGGGCGAAGATCAAACCGCCCACCGCAGGCCCGGCGACGCTGGCGGTTTGCCATGCGATTGATGACAGCGCGATCGCGCGCGGGAGCATCGCAGAGGGGACGATATTCGGCGCAATCGCGCTCATCGAAGGGCCGACGAACACCCGCGCCGTGCCATGCGCCGCAGCAAGTGCGAACAGGATCGGGATGTTGAGCGCATCCTGCCAGGTCATCACCGCCAGCAGCACTGCAACGCAACCGTCGATCCCGTTGGCAAAAGCGGCAACATGGCGGCGATCAAACCGATCAGCCGCCAATCCCGCTACCGGGGTCAGCAAGAACAGCGGAATGAACTGCGCGAGGCCTAGCAGCCCAAGCTGGAACGAAGCCTCAGCCACGCTCATCCCGTAGTCGGCGCGCGCAGTCTCATAGAGTTGATAACCGAGCAACACGACCATCGACATGGTAGCAAACACCGCGAAGAAGCGGGCGAGCCAATAGCGCCGGTAATCGCCGATCTGCAGCGGTGAGGTTGGTTCGGTCATATCTGCGCCATGGCAGGCGAACATGCGGCTGCCAAGCAGATGAAATTTGTCAGCGGCGAGGCTGACCTATCGCGCGGGTCAGCGCGAACGGCGCAGGCGCGGGTTGGGCTGCAACTGATCGATGATCGCAACGAAATCATCGAGCCGGATGATCCGTTCAAATTGCAGTCCCGCGCGGTCATCACGCGTCCACATCACATAGGCTTCGATCCGGCCAACCACGGGGAGGCGAATGATGATGCGGTCGCCGCGCTGCAACTGCCTGACACCATCGACCATAAAGCCGTGCGCAGAAAGGTTGCAGACGTGCAAATGCAGATCGCCGTGCACAAAATGCTCGACGATAGCCGGAAAATCGACCGGGTGGCGCGCTGCACGGCGCAGATCAGTAACACTGAGATTAGCTCCACCAGCCACGTCTTGCGATCCTTCCGTCCGCATTGGTCCAGAAGCGAAAGATGCCGCATAAAGGCTGATAATTGGTAAAGAACGTCCGCCTGTCAGTATCAGCAATGCACCAGAGCGTGCCGTTTCCTGCCAAGGCTGATCCTCAACGTCTCACCATGGCTAGGCTGGACGAGGAAGGCTGGATCGGTGATTATCTCGCCGTCCAGCTTGACCGCGCCCTCAGCCAGCTTGCGTTTAGCCTCGCCGTTTGAGGCGGTGAGGCCAAGTTCGGTCAGCAACGCGGCAATGCGCATACCGTCGATACCCACCGCGAGGCTAGGCAGATCCTCGCCTGCGCCGCTTCCGGCAAAAGTCTCACGCGCGGTCGCTTCGGCGCGGGCGGCCGCCTCGCCGCCGCGCACCAGCCTGGTAACTTCGTTGGCGAGGACGGCCTTGGCGGCGTTGATTTCAGCACCCTCGAGCGCTTCAAGCCGCGCGATTTCATCCATCGGAAGATCGGTGAACAGCCGCAGGAACCGTCCCACGTCGCGGTCATCGACATTGCGCCAATATTGCCAGAAATCATAAGCGGGCAACTGATCTTCGTTCAGCCAGACCGCGCCTGCCGCAGTCTTGCCCATCTTCGCGCCATCTGCGGTGGTCAGCAGCGGGGTGGTGAGGCCGTAAAGATCGGTTCCATCCATTCGCCGGCCAAGCTCGATCCCGTTGACGATATTGCCCCATTGGTCGCTGCCTCCCATCTGCAAACGCACGCCCATGTTGCGCGACAGATGGCGGAAATCGAAACCTTGCAGGATCATGTAGTTGAATTCGAGGAAGGTCATCGGTTGTTCGCGTTCAAGGCGCAGTCGCACCGAATCGAAACTCAGCATCCGGTTGATGGTGAAATGCGTGCCAACCTGCTGGAGCAGCTCGATATAGCCAAGCTGGCTGAGCCAATCGTGGTTGTTGACCATCACCGCGTCGGTCGGCCCGTCACCAAAGGTCAGCAGCTTGTCGAACACTGTGAAAATCGAAGCGATATTGGCCTCAATCGTCGCATCGGTCAGCATTTTGCGGCTTTCATCGCGCCCGGAAGGGTCGCCGATCCGCGTGGTGCCGCCGCCCATCAAAACGATTGGCTTGTGCCCGGCCTGTTGCAGGCGGCGCAGCATCATGATCTGCACCAGGCTGCCGATGTGCAGCGACGGTGCTGTCGCGTCAAAGCCGATATAGCCCGGCACAACCTGCTTAGCGGCGAGCGCATCAAGCCCGGCCGCATCGGTCATCTGGTGGATATAGCCGCGATCGTCCAGCAGGCGCAGCAGGTCGGATTCGTAATTGCTCATGGCCGCCGCGCTTAACAGGGGGGAGCGGCAACGGGAAGTGGCTTGCGAGGGGCAGGGCGAAGCGGCAAAGAGCAGCGATGCACACACTCATGCTTAATCACACCTGCGACCTCGGCCCGATCCACACGGTAACGGCTGCGATTACCGCCACGCCCGATGGTTGTGAGGCGGAGTTCCGGCTCGATGGGCAAGTGCCCGCCATCGTGTTGCCGCCGCCCGCCGCGCCAGAACGCGCTGACAATCTGTGGCAGACCACCTGCTTCGAAATATTCTGGCAGCCGCTCGGCGGAACATTTTACCGCGAGTTCAACCTTTCGCCGTCGGGCCGCTGGGCCGCGTATGATTTCGATTCTTTCCGTGAAGGGATGCGCGATGCGCCGGTTGATGCAATTGCGCTGGCTTGCTCGCATGATGACAGCGGACTTGTGCTGCGCGCACAAATCGCAGCCGAGTTGCCGATCCCTGCGCAAGTTGCGCTCAACGCGGTCGTCGAACATGCTGATGGCGGCAAGCAATATTGGGCGCTCGCTTTCCCGCCCGGCCCGCCCGAGTTCCATTCCGAGGCAAACCGAAAGTTGATCATCGCACCTTAAGGCAACATTGGCGCGTGACCAAAGATGCCATTCATCGGCGGAAATGCCATTGCCTTTGCCGCTGTGCTGCTCCACCCCTTGACGCATGAAGACAGGCATTGACCGGCTGCTGGCCGATCCCGAACTGCTGACGGCGCTCAAGGGCCGCCGTGTCGCGCTGGTAGCGCACCCGGCGAGTGTGACGTCCGATCTTACGCATAGCCTCGATGCGCTGATCGCAGCGGGCGTGAACGTCAACAGCGCCTTCGGCCCGCAGCACGGGTTGAAAGGCGACAAACAGGATAACATGGTCGAAACGGCGGATGCGATGGATCCGCGTTACGGCATCCCGATATTCTCGCTTTATGGCGAAGTGCGCCGCCCGACCGGGCAGATGATGTCGAGCGCCGATGTGTTCCTGTTCGACTTGCAGGACCTCGGCTGCCGGATCTACACCTTTGTTACCACGCTGCTGTATTTGCTCGAAGAAGCCGCCAAGGCGGGCAAGGAAGTCTGGGTGCTTGATCGCCCCAACCCGGCCGGACGCCCGATCGAAGGCACGTTGCTGTTACCTGGGCAGGAAAGCTTTGTCGGTGCCGCACCAATGCCGATGCGTCACGGATTGACGATGGGTGAAATGGGCCATTGGTTCATCGCCCATTTTGGGCTCGACGTCGCTTACAAGGTGGTGGCGATGGAGGGTTGGCGTCCCGATGCAGATGACGGATGGGGCTGGCCGACGTCACGCCTGTGGATCAATCCTTCGCCCAATGCCGCCAATGTCAACATGGCGCGCTGCTACGCTGGCACCGTGATGCTCGAAGGCACCACGCTGTCAGAAGGCCGCGGCACCACGCGGCCACTGGAGGTGCTGTTTGGCGCGCCCGATATTGATGCTGGCGCGGTGCTGACCGAGATGCACCGCCTCGCGCCCGAATGGCTGGCAGGCTGCGGCCTTCGCGAATGCTGGTATGAACCGACCTTCCACAAGCACGCAGGTATGCTCTGCAACGCGCTGATGATCCATGCAGAAGTTGGCTTTTACGATCACCACGCATTCAAGCCCTGGCGCTTGCAGGCGCTGGCGTTCAAGGCGATCCGGCGGCTTTATCCGGATTACCCGCTGTGGCGCGACTTCCCTTATGAATACGAACTGAACCGGCTTGCGATCGATGTAATCAATGGTGGGCCTTCGCTGCGTCAGTGGGTTGATGACGCTGCCGCAAAGCCAGATGATCTTGACGTCATGGCGTCCCATGACGAGGCGGTTTGGGTCGCCGAAGTGCGCGAACACCTGCTTTACGCATGAATAAATCTCGCGGCGCCGAAACGCCGTCAGCAAAACAGAATGGCGGCACGACTGCCATCAAGGGAAGGGATTGCAAATGGCGACCACACCGATGAACGTATCGGGTTCCAGATCGGTCAGGGTGACGCTGTGGATCCTGTTGATCGTCTATATTTTCAACTTCATCGACCGCCAGATCGTCAATATTCTTGCCGAACCGATCGCCCGCGATCTGGGGCTTAGCGACACCCAGATCGGGTTGATGACCGGGTTGGCCTTTGCGCTGTTTTACACGGTGCTGGGCATCCCGATTGCGCGCTTTGCCGACCGGTCATCCACCAGTCGCCCGGCAGTCATCGCGGTTTCTCTGGCCATATGGTCGGGCATGACCGCGCTGTGCGGGCTGGCGCAGAACTTTTCGCAACTGCTGCTCGCGCGCATTGGGGTGGGCGTGGGGGAGGCGGGCTGCACACCGCCCGCGCATTCGTTGATCAGCGACATCGTGCCGCCGGAAAAGCGCAGTTCGGCGCTCGCCTTCTATTCGCTCGGCATCCCGATCGGCACGCTGATGGGGATGGTGATTGGCGGGATTTTGGCCGATTTCGTCGGTTGGCGAGAGGCATTCCTGATCGTCGGTCTGCCCGGCGTGGCGTTGGCGCTGGTCGTGTGGTTCGTGTTGAAAGACCCGCGCCGCAGTGATGCCCAGATGATGCTGCGTAACCAGAACCAGCCCGCCGCGCTGCCGCTGATGGATGCGCTGAGGGTGGTGATGAGCTCACGGGCGTTCGTGTTGCTGCTATTTGCCGGTTCGGCGGCGTCATTCCTGTCTTATGGCAAGACAACGTGGACCACGATCTTTTTCCAGCGCACGCATGATCTGACACCGGGCGAGGTGGGGCTGTGGTTCGGCATCGTCGGCGGGGTAGGGGGCATCGTTGGCACAGTGCTCGGCGGCTATCTGGCTGACCGGTTTGGCGCAAAAAATCGCCGCCATGTGCTGAGCGCTCCCGCAATTGGCATGGCGTTGGCAGTGCCGCTGGCGTTGTTGGCCTATAATTCGCCAAGCTGGCCGATGGCGCTGGTGCTGTTGTTTTTGCCGACTATGTTCAATTCATTCTACTACGGGCCGACCTATTCGGCGGCGCAGGGGCTGGTGCCGATCCGCGCGCGCGCGATTGCGGCGGCGACGCTGCTATTTTTCCAGAACCTGATCGGGCTGGGGCTGGGGCCGCTGTTCTTCGGAATGTTATCCGACCTGCTTCAGCCAGCCTATGGCACCGAAAGTGTGCGCTACGTGCTATATGGCGCGGCGTTTCTGGGGCTGGTTCCGGCGTATTTCTTCTGGCGCTGCGGATTGCGGCTCAACGAGGAGCTGGACCAGAAGGATTAATCCGGCTCGCGCACCGGCTGCACCAGCGTTACCAGCACAAAACTGATCAGCATCAGCAGATACCAGCTGCCATATTTGGCGATGCTGACCATGCGCCATTCGTTTTCCTGCCCCGGATAGTTCCAGGCATTGGCGAAGGTGGCGATGTTCTCGGCAAACCAGATGAACAGCGCGACAAGGCCGAAACCGATGATCAGCGGCATCCAGCGATGCGCGCGCCAGTTGCGGAAATGGACGCGGGTGCGGGCGAAGATCAGCGTCGTGGCGGCAAACAGTCCCCAGCGGAGGTCGATGGTGAAGTGGTGGGTGAAGAAGTTGATGTAGATCGCCGCCGCCAGCGCCCATGTCGCCCACTGCGGCGGGTAGCCGGTGAAGCGGAAGTCGAAGATCCGCCACACCCGTGCGATGTAGCTGCCGACGGCGGCATACATGAACCCCGAAAACAGCGGCACCGCGCCGATGTGCAGCACGCTCGCCTCGGGGTAAGTCCATGATCCGGCCTGCGTCTTGAACAGCTCCATCACCGTGCCGACGATGTGGAAAATCAGGATAACCCGCGCCTCGCGCCATGTTTCGAGGCGGAAGGCGAGCATCCCGGCCTGAATGGCGACCGCGGCCAGCGTCAGGAAATCATAGCGGTGGAGGGGCGCGCTTTCGGGGTAGAACAGATGCGTGCCGAGTAGCAGCGCCAGCAGCAAGCCACCGAACAGGCAGGCCCAACCTTGCTTGAAACCGAACAGCAGGAATTCGTAGAGCCACAGGCGCCAGCCCGTGCCCGGGTCGAAGGCTTCGAGCCGCAGGCGGACGGCTTCGAAGCGGGTGTGGCGGGGTGATCTCACTTGTGGACGGAACGGGGCTCCCGAATGAAACTAGCGCCCGGATCCCGCTGGTATGAGCAGGAGTGGTCCGTCAGGTGCCACTGGCAGAGGGCGGATGTCGGCGGGGTCGCCCTTCATCACCATAACGGCGCAGCCATCCTGACGCCGGTCAACCGCATAGATATGGTATGGCTTGTCCGGCGAGGCTGGTTCACGGTCGAGCAGCGGCGGCTTGCCCGCGTCCTGCCGCGCTTGCGAAATGCGGTCGCGGCAGACCTGCTCTTTCGCGCTGTCCGCCTCCCCCCGACCCATAACAACTACGCGGGCGTCGGGAAGGGGCGCGGCCAAGGCGGGGGCGGTGGTATCCGCGGAAGGAGCATCCGGTAGAGCATCGCCTGTGTTGGCGGCGGCGATAGTCGCTACGGCCAGAAGCGGGGCAAAGATCACGCGCATGAGAATCCTCCTTCGCAATGTCAGAGACATAGCAGATCACCCGCGCTTTTTCGAGATCAAATCAAGCCCCGTGCTTCCGCGACAGCTCCCGCATCGCGTCGTCCAGCCCGTTGAGCGTCAGCGGATACATCCGGTCATTGACCAACTGCTTGATCATCTTGGTCGACTGCGAATAGCCCCATTGCTTTTCCGGCACCGGGTTGAGCCATACGGTCGCGGGGTAAGTGTTCACCACGCGCTGCAACCACAATGCGCCCGCTTCCTCGTTCATATGTTCGACACTGCCGCCAGGATGGCTGACTTCATAGGGGCTCATCGCCGCGTCGCCCACGAACACGATTTTGTAATCGTGGCCGTATTTGTGGAGCACGTCCCAGGTTTTGGTGCGTTCCTGCCAGCGGCGCTTGTTGTCTTTCCACACGCCTTCGTACAGGCAGTTGTGGAAGTAGAAGAACTCAAGGTTCTTGAATTCGCTGGTGGCGGCGCTGAACAGTTCTTCGACCAGCTTGATGAAGGGATCCATCGATCCGCCGACGTCGAGGAACAATAGCAGCTTCACCGCATTGCGGCGTTCAGCGCGCATGTGGATGTCGAGCCAGCCTTGCTTGGCCGTGCCCTTGATCGTTGCGTCGATATCAAGCTGATCCTGCGCGCCTTCACGGGCGAAACGGCGCAACCGGCGCAGCGCCATCTTGATGTTGCGGGTGCCTAATTCCTTGGTGTTGTCGAGGTTCTTGAACTCGCGCTTTTCCCAGACCTTGATCGCCTTGCCGTGCCGGGCCTCGCCGCCGATGCGGACGCCTTCGGGGTTGTAGCCCGAATTGCCGAAGGGGCTGGTGCCGCCGGTGCCGACCCACTTGTTGCCGCCCTGGTGGCGCTTTTCCTGTTCTTCGAGCCGCTTTTTCAGCGTCTCCATGATTTCATCCCAGTCACCCAACGCCTTGATCTTCTCCATTTCCTCTGGGGTCAGGAACTTCTCGGCGACGGCTTTCAGCCAGTCTTCGGGGACGTCGACGGGGTTCTGGCCGTAATCGGACATGATCCCCTTGAACACCTTGTGGAACACCTGATCGAACCGGTCGAGCAGGCCTTCATCCTTCACGAATGTGGCGCGGGAAAGATAATAGAACGCCTCGGGCGTCTGATCGATCACGTCCTTGTCGAGCGCCTCCAGCAAGGTGAGGTGCTCTTTGAAACTGGCACCAATGCCGGCGGCCCGCAGCTCGTCGATGAAATTGAAAAACATGGGCGCGTGCTTAACCCGCGTCGGCGAACCTGACCAGTCCCGATTCTTGTGCGGACTGTGCGCAGCGATTTAACACTTCGCTTACCATCATCGGTTACGTCTGCGCGCACACAACAGGGGCCGCGCAGCCATGCAACAATTCGCTATCGACACCGCAAATGCTCATGCTCTCGGCATGATCCCCGAAAGTTGCGGGGCGGTAACTGTGGGTTGCACCGATGTGGCAGGCGTGGTCGAGGCGGTGATTGCTTCGTCCAAGGCGCTGCGGTCGGAACACGAGGCGCTGCGCGAAACCGTTCTCGCGCTGGAGGCTGACCAGTCCAAAGTTGCCGAAGCGAGCGATGAGGCCCGCCTATTGTCCGAACGCGCGATCGAACGCCTGTCGGAAGGCACCGCGCTGATCCAGTCGTCGCTCGGCCAGATCGCCGGGCTGATCGAGTTGGTCGACACCCTTGGCCAGCACGTCACCAGCTTTTCCGCCGCGATGGAGCAGGTGCGCCGCAGCGCGCAGGATATCGACAATATTGCCGAAACGACCAACATTCTTGCATTGAACGCCACCATCGAAGCGATGCGTGCGGGCGACGCTGGGCGGACGTTTGCCGTAGTGGCGGCCGAGGTCAAAAGTCTCGCCAATGATACCCGCAAGGCGACCGAGGAAATCGCACAGACGATTGATGCATTGGGCGGTGAGGCCGAAGTGGTGATCACCCGGATCGAGGCAGGGGCCAAGGCCAGCGGAGAAGCCCGCGCGTCTGTTGCACGGATCGAAAGCAGTCTCTCCAACGTCGGCGCTCTGGTGGAGGAAGTCGACAAGCAGAACGATGTCATCGCGCGGTCAACCGGCACGATCAGCAGCCATGTCGACAAGGTGCAGCGCGTGCTCACCAGCTATGACGCCGCCTCGCGCAGCAACGAAGAACGGCTGCACGGCGCGCACCGCAAGATGGAAGAGCTGGAAATCACCGCCAGCGAAATGTTCGACCGGATCGTTCAGGCGGGCCTCAGCCCTGAAGACAGTGCGATGGTCGCTCAGGCGCAGGAATTTGCCAGCGCCGTCGCCGCTCATACCGAAGCCGCGTTGGCATCGGGCGCGCTCGACATGGGGTCACTGTTCGATACCGACTATGTGCCGGTGCCGAACACCAACCCACAATTGTTCCGCACCCGGCTCACCGATTGGGCACACGCAGAATGGCGCCCGTTCCTTGACCGCGCCAAGGCGGGCGACCCGCGCATTTTGGCGGCGGCCTGCACCGATCTGAATGGATACCTGCCGACCCACCTGACCGAACGTTCACGCAAGCCAACCGGTGATCTGGCGCACGACACCAAATATTGCCGTAACGGGCGTTTGATGTTCGATACGATCGACCGCAAGGCCAAAGCCAGCACTGCGCCCTATATGATGGCGGTGTATCGTCAGGAAGGCGACGGCAACACTTACGTGGTGGTGCGCAACGTCTATGTCCCGCTGGTGATCGGAGGGCGGCGCTGGGGTGATGTCGAACTGGCTTACAGCTTCGATTAATCGCAACCGCAAAGGGCCGATGTTTCACGTGAAACATCGGCCAAAAGCACCCCGAAACGGGCTTAAACAGGGTCTGGAGGGGGTCTAGAGCGACCTGGACGGGGCCTAAATCCCCCTAGAAGTCGCCCTCACCCCGGATTGCGCCGCGCCATGAAGGCGAGGCGTTCAAACAGCATGATGTCTTGTTCGTTCTTGAGCAGCGCACCATGCAGCGGCGGAATCGCGCTGTTGGGGTTGGCGTTCTGCAACACTTCCAGCGGCATGTCCTCGTTCAGCAGCAGCTTGAGCCAATCGAGCAATTCGCTGGTCGAAGGCTTCTTCTTCAGGCCCGGAACGTCGCGCAGATCGTAGAAGATATCCATCGCCTTTTTGACCAGGGACTTCTGAATATCAGGATAGTGGACGTTGATGATGTCCTGCATCGTGTCGCGGTCGGGGAACTTGATATAGTGGAAGAAGCAACGGCGCAGGAACGCGTCGGGCAGTTCCTTTTCATTGTTCGATGTGATGACCACGATCGGGCGTTCTTTCGCCTCGATCCGCTCCTGCGTTTCGTAAACGTCGAAACTCATCCGGTCGAGTTCCTGCAACAGGTCGTTCGGGAACTCGATATCGGCCTTGTCGATTTCATCGATCAGTAACACCGGCAGTTGCGGGGCGGTGAAGGCTTCCCACAGCTTGCCCTTCTTGATGTAGTTGCGGATGTCGTGGACGCGTTCTTCGCCCAATTGCCCATCACGCAGGCGGGCGACCGCATCATATTCATACAGGCCCTGCTGCGCCTTGGTGCTGGATTTGATGTTCCATTCAATCAACGGGGCATTCAGCGCCTTGGAAATTTCATACGCCAGCACGGTCTTGCCGGTGCCGGGTTCACCCTTGATCAACAGCGGGCGGCGCAGCATCACCGCGGCATTCACCGCAACCTTGAGGTCTTCGGTGGCGATATAGGATTTCGTGCCTTCAAAACGTTGCGGGCTATTGGGCTGCTGGGTCATGGATTTTCCTTTACACTTTCCGTTCGCGTTAAGTGGCTGCGCCACCTTGTGCAAGGGTGACGCTGCGGAACTCGGACAATTGGCGGGGCGTGTGCCTCGGCCCGGTGAAACTTTTGTGCCGGCTCAGCGAATAACCCGTTAGACTGCCGCGCAAGGAGACTGCCGATGCCGACCGAGAACCTCAAGATCACGACCGCAAAAGGACACACGCTCGCCGCTGCGCTTGAATTGCCCACTGGGCTGGTGCGCGGGGCGGCGTTGTTTGCTCACTGTTTTACCTGCACCAAGCAATCCAAGGCGGCGACTGCCGTCACCCGCGCCTTGGCCCGTGAAGGGATCGCCGCGTTGCGCGTCGACTTTACCGGTTTGGGTGCCAGCGAAGGTGATTTCGGCAGCGCAGGTTTTGCCAGTGATGTCGAAGATCTGGTTGCCTCGGTTGATTATATGATCGCTCAGTTCGATTGCCCGATCCTGCTGGTTGGCCATAGCCTTGGCGGGGCAGCGGTGCTGGCTGCGGCGAGCATCCTTGGCCGCGAAAAGGTTGCCGCGGTGGCAACCATCGGCGCGCCCAGCGACGTTCCCCATGTGCTTCACAACATCAAGGGCGATCTGGAAGAGATCGAGCGCGTGGGTGAGGGCAAGGTTACCATCGGCGGGCGTTCGTTCGTGCTGAGCGCGGAGTTTCTCACCAAGACCCGCGAAGTTGAACTGCTCGACCAGATGACCAAGCTACGCGTCCCGCTGATGATCATGCATTCGCCAACCGATGCGATTGTCGGGGTGGAGCATGCGGGCAAATTGTTTGACGCGGCCAAGCATCCCAAAAGCTTTGTCAGCCTGGCCGGCGCAGATCATCTGCTGACCAATGATGATGATGCGAATTTCGCTGCGCAGATGATCGCCGCCTGGGCGGTGCGTTATCTGGCGAACAAGGATATGTCGCCAAAGCCGGAATCGGGCGTGGTGGTGCAGACCGGGAACGGCAAATTCGGCACCGAAGTTTTCACCTCACGCCACCGCTTTGTCGCGGATGAACCGGCGAGTGCTGGTGGGAATGATACTGGCCCAACCCCGTATGACCTGTTGTTGGCGGCACTGGGCACCTGCACCGCGATGACGATGAAGATGTATGCCGATCGCAAGCAATGGCCGTTTGAAGGTGCGCGCATTGCGCTGACCCATAATCGCGATCACGCCAAGGATTGCGATCACTGTTCGGATGATGAGGTTTCAGCCAACGTGCAATCGCTCAATCGCAAGATCGAGCTTTTGGGGGATGAACTGACCGCAGAACAGCGCGCGAAAATCATCGAAATCGCGGACAAGTGCCCTGTCCACCGCACGCTGGAAGGTCATCTGCACATTCACACCGAAGCGGTCGAGCATATGTGATCGCAATGCGGGGTGCGATCACAGTCTGCTGGCGGCACCAAGGCACATAAACGCAAGTTGCGCCGCCAGCATCGCGATTGTGGCGACCTTCCAGCCCGTGCCCGCATCCTTCATCCCGCGATCCCACGTCCACATCCCGAGTATCCCGGTAATCAGCGCCGCAAGGCCGATCACGATCCAGCCCGATTGATTTTGCAGCAACACAAACAGCGCGAACAGCGCCGTCATCTGCATAAGAAACGCTGCCGCAAACCAGACAATCGGGATCGGGCGATAGGATGCATCGGGGATGATCGAATCCGGCAGCGCGCTGTCGGGGCGGGACACCCGGCGGTCGCCCGCCATGATGTCTTCCTCGCGCGGGTCGGGATATTTGCGATCAGGCATCGATCAGATCGCGGTCAATCTCGCCCGCGCGGTTCTGGATGAAGTTGAACCGGTGTTCGGGGTTGCGGCCCATCAGTTCATCGACCAACCGCGCCACACCTGCGCGCTGTTCAAACTCCTGCGGCAGCGTGATGCGGATCAGCCCGCGCGTTTCGGGGGCCATCGTGGTTTCGCGCAATTGCTGCGGGTTCATCTCACCGAGGCCTTTGAAGCGCCCCACTTCAACCTTCTTGCCCTTGAACACGGTCGCCTCCAATTCGGCGCGGTGTGCATCGTCGCGGGCGTAGCGGCTCTCTTTGCCCGCGGTCAGCCGGTAAAGCGGCGGCTGGGCGAGGTAGAGATGCCCCTTGCGGACGATATCGGGCATTTCCTGGAAGAAGAACGTCATCAGCAGCGTGGCGATATGCGCGCCGTCAACGTCGGCGTCGGTCATGATGATGATGCGGTCATAGCGCAGCTGATCGGCGTCGCAATCCTTGCGGGTGCCGCAGCCGAGCGCGAGCGCAAGGTCGGCGATTTCGGAATTGGCGCGGATCTTGTCAGCGGTGGCCGATGCGACGTTGAGGATTTTGCCCCGGATCGGCAGGATCGCCTGTGATTTGCGGTCGCGCGCCTGTTTGGCGCTGCCGCCCGCAGAATCGCCTTCGACGATGAACAGTTCCGTTTCACGCCCGCCTTCACCGCTGCAATCGGTCAGCTTGCCCGGCAGGCGCAGTTTCTTGGCATTGGTCGCAGTCTTGCGCTTGATTTCGCGTTCCTGCTTGCGCTTCAGCCGTTCATCCATGCGCTCCATCACCTCACCCAGCAACGCCTTGCCGCGCTCCATATTATCGGTGAGGAAGTGGTCGAAATGATCACGCACCGCGTTTTCGACAAGGCGCGCTGCTTCGGGTGACGTCAGGCGGTCTTTGGTTTGCGATTGGAATTGCGGGTCGCGGATGAAGACGCTGAGCATCACCTCGGCGCCGGTCATCACATCATCGGCGGTGATGTCTTTTGCCTTCTTTGCGCCAAGCAACTCGCCAAAGGCGCGCAATCCGCGGGTGAGGGCGGTGCGCAGGCCCTGTTCATGGGTGCCGCCATCAGGCGTCGGCACGGTGTTGCAATACCAGCTGGTCGAGCCATCGGAATAAAGCGGCCAGGCAATCGCCCATTCGACCCGGCCTTGCGCTTCCCCGCCGATTTCCGCGAAATCCTGCTTGCCGGTGAAGGGCTGCGCGGTGACACATTCGCGCCCGCCCACCTGTTCGGCCAAGTGATCGGCCAACCCGCCGGGAAACTTGAAGGTTGCTTCGGCCGGGACATCGTCGCTG
>Ga0180009_10003407_pt1 | contig 18120 bp, 16 predicted proteins | sample OS_PC_MetaG_FD_123537 | JGI IMG/M metagenome (GOLD analysis project Ga0180009, IMG submission 123537) | Groundwater microbial communities from the Aspo Hard Rock Laboratory (HRL) deep subsurface site, Sweden - OS_PC_MetaG | ecosystem: Environmental > Aquatic > Deep subsurface > Groundwater... | reverse complement strand
ATTTAAGGTTCCTGAACTCAAGAAGAGAATCTTTTACACCTTTGCCCTTTTGGCTGTATACAGGATAGGTTCTCACATCCCTACACCAGGTATAGATGCTGCCGCCTTGGCTGATTTTTTCTCCAAAACAAGGGGGACTATACTCGGTTTTTTTGATATGTTCTCCGGAGGGGCGCTTAGTCGTTTGACAATATTTGCCCTCGGTATAATGCCCTATATCAGCGTTTCGATTATACTTGAGCTGATGGTTGTTGTTGTGCCTGCTCTGGAGAAGTTAAAGAAGGAGGGGGAGGCCGGACGTAGAAAGATTAACCAGTATACGCGTTATGGTACTGTCTTCCTCTGTATATTCCAAGCTATGGGGATTAGTTTCTGGTTGGAGTCTATGAGGAGCCCCACCGGAGCGCTGGTTGTCAGTTCACCTGGTTGGCATTTTAGATTTGTAACGGTTTTGACCCTCACTGCAGGGACAACTTTTATTATGTGGCTCGGGGAGCAGATAACTGAGAGGGGAATAGGCAATGGCATTTCCCTAATAATCTTTGCCGGTATCGTGGCCGGAATGCCGTCAGCCATGGTTAACTCATACAGGTTGCTGGCTGCCGGTGAGATTAAGCTACTTGTGCTCATGGCCGTTGTAGTGTTGATGCTTGCGGTTGTTGCTTGGATTGTTTTTATGGAGAGCGCCCAGAGGCGTATTCCGGTTCAATATGCTAAAAGGGTAGTTGGCAGGAAGATGTATAGTGGACAGAGTACGCATCTGCCCCTTAAGGTGAATACGGCCGGTGTTATTCCGCCGATATTTGCCTCTTCTATCATTATGTTTCCGTCGATGATAACTAACTTTGTCGACCATCCGATAATGAAGAAGATGTCCGGTTTCTTAATGCCGGGCACAGCCTTTTATACCTCCATATACGTAGTTATGATAATCTTCTTCTGTTACTTTTATACGGCCATAGTATTTGATCCGGTTGAGGTTGCGGATAATATGAAGAAGCATGGCGGGTTTATCCCCGGAATCAGACCGGGTAGGCCTACCGCTTCTCATATAGATAGAATTTTGACCAGAATTACCCTTATTGGGGCAATATATGTGTCGGCTGTCTGTGTTTTACCCGACTTTTTTATTAAAAATTTCGGCATACCTTTCTATTTTGGGGGTACAGGTTTATTGATTGTGGTTGGGGTGGCCATGGACACAATAGCCCAAGTGGAATCACATTTGGTTATGCGCCACTACGACGCCTTCAATAAGAAGAAAAACAGGAGATAAGATGCAGCTTATCATGTTGGGTCCTCCTGGTGCCGGCAAGGGAACTCAGGCCAAGCTTTTGAGCGATAGGTATAATATACCCCAGGTATCAACCGGGGATATACTTAGAAAGGCAGTTGCCGAGGGGACAAAATTAGGCTTAGAGGCCAAGTCTCATATGGATTCGGGGGGACTTGTACCCGATAGGCTGGTTATAGATATAATAAAGGACAGATTAGGCCATTCGGATTGTGCTGGCGGATTTATCCTTGATGGTTTTCCCAGGACACGTGCCCAGGCGGAGGGTTTGCATGAGCAGCTCAAGGTGTTGGGTAAGGATATAAATCTGGTTATAGATATTTCTGTCGAGCTGGACGATTTGGTAACACGCCTGGCCGGTAGAAGAAGCTGCAAAGAATGTGGCGAGGTATATCATCTTACCTATTCAGCTCCATCTAAGGATGGTGTTTGTGATAAGTGTGGTGGAGAGCTATATCTAAGAGACGATGATAGAGAGGAAACGATTAAGAGACGTTTTGCTGTCTATAAGGAACAGTCGGCCCAGCTTAAAGGCTACTATCAAGCACTGGGAGCCTTCTTTCAGATCTCAGGAAATGGGGCGATAGACGATATATTTGAGGCTATTGTTAAGGAAATAGAGTTAATTTCCGACAACTAACACTCTTCTCTTATGATTATAATTAAGTCAGCCAAAGAGATAGAGATGATGCGCCGTCCCGGGCGGATTGTCGGAGAGGTGCTGGCGGAGGTGTCGGAGAAGGTTAAGGTTGGGGTTACAACTCAGGAACTTGATGCCTTGGCTGAGGAGTTGATTCTCAGAAGGGGGGCCAAACCGGCCTTTAAGGGATATCGGGGATATCCAAGTACACTCTGTACCTCGGTAAATGAAGAGGTGGTACATGGTATCCCCTCAAGACGTAAACTTAGGGAGGGTGATATCCTCAGTATTGACCTTGGTGTTTTCAGTCAAGGATACTACGGGGATGCAGCTGTTACTCTCCCTGTTGGTAATATTAGTAAAGAGGCCCAAGGGTTGATAGAGAGCACCAAACGTTCTTTGTATAAGGGTATAGAAGCGGCGGTAGCGGGTAATCGTCTCTATGATGTCTCTTTTGCCGTGCAGAAGCAGGCCGAGGGGGATGGGTACTCGGTGGTACGCGATTTTGTTGGTCATGGTATAGGGACTTCTCTACATGAGGAGCCTCAGGTGCCCAATTATGGTTCCCCCGGTAAGGGGCCTCTCCTTAAAGTGGGGATGGTGTTGGCTATAGAGCCGATGATCAATATGAAGGGCTATGATGTTAGAGTGACCGGGGACGATTGGACGGTTGTTACTGTGGATGGGTCTTTATCCGCCCATTTTGAGCATACTGTGGCCATCGGAAGTAATGGGGCGGTGATATTAACCTCTATCTGATTTAGGGTTTATGGTGAAAGAGAAGGGTATAGAAGTAGACGGAACGGTCCTTGAACCTCTTCCCAACGCTACATTTAGGGTTGAGTTGGAAAATGGTCATAAAGTCTTAGGACACGTATCAGGTAAGATGCGTATGCACTACATAAGGATATTGGCCGGGGATAAGGTTAAACTGGAACTTTCACCATACGACTTAACGCGTGGTAGAATAGTTTACAGGTATAAATGATTATTGTTGCTATAAGATAAGGAGTACGAGGATGAAAGTAGGCGCCTCTGTTAAAAAGATATGCAGTAAGTGTAAGATTGTTAAGAGACATGGTGTTATTCGTGTTATCTGTGAGGTTAAAAAACATAAGCAGAGACAGGGATAATCTTAGGGTTTCTTTGGTGGTTGATATTTAATAAGGGAGATTAATTTGGCAAGGATAGCAGGTGTAGACATCCCCAAACAGAAGAGGGTTGTAGTCGGTTTGACCTACATATATGGGGTTGGACAAGAGGTAGCTAAAGATATTTTGGAAAAGACCAATATCAATCCTGATACCAGGGTTAAAAATCTGACGGAGGATGAGGTTAGCCGTCTGAGGGCAATATTGGACAGCGAATATACCATAGAGGGAGGGCTGAGAAAGAAGATTGCCTATGATATTAAGCGCCTCATGGATATAGGTGCCTATCGTGGAACGAGACACAAGAAAGGTCTGCCGGCCAGGGGACAGAATACTAAGAATAACGCCAGAACATGCAAGGGGCCCAAGCAGACGGTAGGGGCTAAACCTAAGGGATAAAATATGACTGAAATTAAGAATGACACTTCTTCCAAGAAGAAGCTGAAGCGCGTGGTACCTAATGGGAATGCCCATATTCAGGCGACCTTTAATAATACTATAATTACCATTACAGACCAATCGGGGGGGGTAATATCCACAGGGAGCGCCGGCTCAAGCGGATTTAAGGGTTCGAGAAAGAGTACTCCTTTCGCCGCTCAGATTACGGCCGAGAAGGTTGCTAAAAAGGCGATGGATATCGGGATGAAGAAGGTAGATGTTTTTCTTAAAGGACCAGGTTCAGGAAGAGAGTCGGCCATAAGGGCTCTTCAAAGCACCGGTCTTGAGGTGGAGAATATTGTCGATATTACCCCTATGCCTCATAATGGGTGTAGGCCTCCTAAAAGGAGGAGAGTATAATAGCAGGTTATTTCTGTTAAAGTCTGTTTAATATATTGTTTTGTTATTTAAGATGTGCCAGTTTATCGGTAAAAAATATTAGGAGGAATATTGGCTAGATATGTAGAGGCGGTGTGCCGAAATTGCAGAAGAGAAGGACTAAAGCTTTACCTGAAGGGGGACCGTTGTCTCACCGCAAAATGTGCCTTTGATAAGAGGGCCTATCCCCCGGGGGTACATGGTCAGAGAAGGACCAAGATATCTGAGTATGGTCGACAGCTTAGAGAAAAGCAAAAGGCCAAGAGGATCTATGGCATGCCTGAGAAACAGTTCAGGATATATTACAGAAGGTCCGACCAGATGAAGGGTATTACAGGTGAAAACCTTATAGGGATGCTTGAAAAAAGGCTCGATAATGTTATATTCCGCTTAGGCCTGGCTGCCAGCAGAAACCAAGCTCGACAGCTTGTTTTACATAGACATTTTAGAGTCAACGGACAAAGGCTTAATATCCCATCCTACCAGGTTAAGGTTGGAGATGTAGTTACCGTTAATGATAAATCTAAAGAGATTGTTCCGATTAAATCAGCGATAGAATCAGGGACAGGGAAAGAGGTTCCCGCCTGGCTTACTTTTGATCTTAAGGATATGAAGGGGGTTGTTGAGAGGGTTCCTGTTCGGGAGGATGTTCATATCCCCGTTACGGAACAGCTGATAGTCGAGCTTTACTCGAAGTAAAAGGGATTTATCCTTATAATAGTTAACGAATTTCAGTTTTGTTCGCGGTGCCTCTTGTTTATTGATTGAATGGATATACCCGTTTTGTATATCATCAATTAAAATAATAGAGATAACTTGGCGATCACGACAATTAAATCCGAGGAGAATTATGAGCGTTGTATTTCGTGAGTTTATTAGTCCTAAAAGATTGGATTATGACAAAGAAACTATGACCGATAGGTACGGTAAGTTTGTTGCGGAACCGTTTGAAAGGGGTTTTGCTACTACCATAGGTAATGCCCTGCGCAGGCATCTGATATCTTCCATAGATGGAGCGGCCATTAGCTATGTAAAATTTGATGGTGTCTATCATGAGTTTGCTACCATGCCAGGCGTTGTTGAAGATGTGGCTAACATTATTCTTAATCTGAAGGGGTTGAGGTTTAAGTTACATGCAGAAGGCCCTAAGAGTGTCTATATCCATGCCAGCGGGAAGGGAGCTGTTACCGGTAAAGATGTTGAGGGGGATGCGGATGTAGAGGTGGTTAATCCTGATTGTCATATTGCCACCCTTGATACCAAGGGAAAACTTGATATTGAGATGATTGTTGAAAAAGGGAGGGGGTATGTGTCCTCCGATAAACATCCTGCTTTGGATGATCCTCAGATGATTCCCATTGATTCGATTTTCTCTCCGGTGGAGAGGGTTAATTTCCAAGTTGGCAATACCCGTGTTGGGGCTTCAGCCGACTACGAGAATCTTGTTTTGGAGATTTGGACCGATGGTTCAATTAAACCTGAGGATGCAGTAGCCTACTCAGCCAAGATATTGAAGAATCATCTGCAGATATTCATCCATTTTGATGAAGAAGAAGAGATCAAACCTCAGATCGTTGACGAAGAGAAACGTCAGATTTTAGGAAATCTGATGAAGAGTGTTGATGAGCTTGAGTTGTCTGTCAGGTCGGCCAACTGCCTTGATAAAATCAATATCAAGACCATTATGGACCTCGTGGAGAGAACGGAAACAGAGATGCTTGATACTGAAAACTTCGGGAGGAAGTCCTTAAATGAGATAAAGGATTTGCTGGTCGGTATGGATCTTAGTCTTGGCATGAATGTTGAAGAATATCGTAAAGAATTAGAAAAAAATATATAAAGAATATCAAGGGAGAATAGGGGAATGCGTCATTTAAAGGATGGAGTTAAGCTTGGCAGAACGGCAACACACAGGAAGGCTATGTTTAGGAATATGGTCACCTCCCTGCTTAAATATGAGAGGATAGAAACTACCCTAGCCAAGAGTAAAGAACTCAGAAGAATTGCTGACAGAATGATAACCTTGGGCAAGGAAGGAACTTTGAGTGCCAGGCGTAGAGCAGCCAGCTATATACAGGAGCCGAAGGTTTTACAGAAGCTTTTTGATTCCATGTCTTCAAGGTATACCGACAGGAATGGGGGATATACAAGGACCTACAAGGCTGGTTTACGCAGGGGTGATGCCAGTAAGATGGCTATTATAGAGTTGGTCGACAGAGATTTGGGGGCTGCACCAAAAAAGAGGGTTAAAAAGGCTAAAGAGGAGTAGTTTAATACGAAGTCGCATTCAAACGCTAACTTTGTTGGCTTCGTCGTCAGCTCCTCAATATACAACCCCCTATCCCCCTTAACAAAGGGGGATAGGGGGTTGTGTGTCGCTTCCTCCTTGTCGCCTTGTTATCATTTTGAATGCAACTCCGGAGGCTGCTCCTCCCCCTTCTTAGACGGAACGAACTTATATAGGGTTTCCCCCTCCTTGACGAGACCCAGTTCCTCTCTGGCTACCTTTTCTACCTGAGAATCATATTCCTTAAAATCTATTACCTCAGATTCAAGTCTCTTGTTTTTCTTCTTGATTTCAACAATTTCACCTTTAAGTTCCTCTAATTTATCCTCCAACTCCCAGATCCTTACTATGCCGTCTTCTCTTACCAGACTGATAAGAATCATAAATATAAGGAATAGCATAGAAATTCCAAGGAAGATAACCGTTCCCCGCTTTCTGTTTTCCCACAGTCTTTTACCAATTTTGGCTATTTTCATGACTCTTCAGCCTATCCTAATTTAGCCCCAAAATAGGTCCCCTAAATTATAGAAAGGAATTCTTGCTAATATATGTTATAAAAGACGTCACGTCCTTTGAATACAGCACTTAAATCCAACTCCTCTTCTATCCTGAGGAGCCTGTTGTATTTGGCTGTTCTATCGCTGCGTGACATGGAGCCGGTCTTAATCTGTCCAGCATTGAGGGCAACGGCCAAATCGGCTATGGTACTGTCCTCTGTTTCCCCGGAGCGGTGCGATATGACGGCGGTATACCTAGCCCTCTTGGCCATTTCAACGGCATCCATTGTTTCGGTAACTGTGCCTATCTGATTTAGTTTAATCAGTATGGAGTTGGCTATCCCTTTAGAGATTCCCTCTTTAAGTATTGAGGTGTTGGTTACAAATAGGTCATCCCCGACGATCTGGATTTTCTTCCCCAGCTGCTTGGTAAGCTCCTTCCAACCATCCCAATCGCTTTCATCCAGACCATCTTCTATGGAGATAATCGGATACTTGTCTATAAGAGACTCGTAGTAGCGTATCATCTCACCGGAATCCTTCTTCGGCTTTTTCTCGGCGGAGAGTGTATAGACTCCATCCTTGTAAAACTCACTTGAGGCTGCATCTATGGCCAGCAGGACATCTTCGCCCGGTCGGCGACCTGATTTCTCAATGGCGGTCATTATAAGCTCAAGGGCCTCTTCGTTCGACTTAAGGTTAGGGGCAAATCCCCCCTCATCACCTACAGAAACACTATACCCGTGATCCTTGAGGACCTTCTTGAGAGAATGAAAGATCTCGGCGCCGCTTCTGATTGCCTCGGCAAATGTAGGTGCCCCTACCGGCATTATCATAAACTCCTGTATATCTACATTGTTGTCCGCATGAGAACCGCCATTTAGAATGTTCATCATCGGCACCGGCAATTCCTTGGCATTGGCCCCGCCCAGATATTTATAGAGGGGGAGCATACATTCTTCGGCTGCTGCCTTGGCTACGGCTATAGATACACCTAGGAGGGCATTTGCCCCCAGATTATCCTTGTTAGCCGTCCCGTCCAGTTCAATCATGGCCTGGTCGATGATGTTTTGTTCCGTAACATCCAAGCCTATGATTTCATCGGCTATGGGACCGTTGACATTATCAATGGCCTTAAGAACCCCTTTACCCATATATCTCTTTGGGTCGCCGTCGCGCAGTTCTAAGGCCTCTCTGGAGCCGGTTGAGGCACCGGAGGGGACACAAGCCCGCCCCATGCCCCCCGCCTCGGTGATAACATCAACCTCGACGGTTGGGTTTCCCCTCGAATCTATAATCTCTCTTCCAAATATAGATATGATTTCACTCATAATATTCCCTCCTAATTACGGTTGGCTCCCCTTAATGGGGGCATTGGTTATTATACAGAGCGACATAAATTTGTATACCTTCGTTTATCCTCGGCTCATCGTTACGGCGTATGTTTAATACGCCTCACTCTTCGCCTTCGTCGCGCCTCGGTCTACTTTTTTTGTCGCTCTGTATAGAAAACGTCTTGCACTGAAAATCAAGCTGTTACTCCTTTAAAGGCTTTTTTGGCTGCCTCAATAGTCCTGTCAATATCATTACCCGTGTGGGCCGAGGAAACAAAATAAGACTCAAAGGGGGAGGGGGGTAGATATATCCCTTCATCCAGCATAAGGTGAAACCACTCCCTAAATTGGGCCACATTTGTCCCTTGGGCATCGGCGTAATTCCTGACTTCTTTATCCGTAAAGAATATGGAGAACATTGAGCCTGCCTCGGGAAGGTATATCGGGATACCCGCCTTGGCGGCCCCTTCTCTAATCCCGGCCGTTAGCTTTTTTGTTTTTGCTTCAAGTTTTGGGTAGAAGTCATTATCCTTGGCAATTACCTCCAGTGTGGCCAATCCGGCCGCCATGGCTACAGGGTTCCCCGATAGTGTCCCTGCCTGATAGACCGCTCCCTCAGGGGCAACCATAGACATTATGTCCCTTCTCCCTCCGTAGGCCCCGACAGGGAGTCCCCCTCCTATAATCTTGCCGAGGCAGGTCAGGTCCGGCTTTATGTTGAAGATGGTTTGGGCCCCTCCATAGGCGACCCTGAAACCGGTCATTACCTCATCTACAATCAGAAGTGTTCCCTGTTCCTCTGTTACCTTTCTAACGGCCTCAAGAAAACCTTCTATAGGCCTTATAACCCCGGCATTGCCCACTATCGGCTCTATTATTACAGCGGCTATACTATCCCCCTCCTTCTCCATTATCTTTGTCAGGGCATCAATGTCGTTGTAGGGAAGGCTTGTAGTGTATTTGGCAAAATCTTTTGGAACGCCAAGGCTGTCCGGTATTCCGAGTGTGGCCCCGCCGGAACCAACCTTAACGAGGAGGGAATCGGCATGGCCGTGGTAACACCCGTCAAACTTGATGATGCGGTCTCTGTTGGTGTAGGCCCTGGCCAAACGGATGGCGCTCATGGCTGCCTCGGTTCCTGAGTTGACCATTCTGACCATCTCTATGGATGGAACGGCTTTAACTATTTTAGAGGCCAGGGCTACCTCAAGAGGGGAGGGGGCACCAAAACTGCTCCCCTTGGCTACCGCTTCATTTATAGCCTTTGTTACATGCTTATTGGCGTGTCCCACAATCATCGGCCCCCAAGAGCCGACGTAGTCTATATACTCCTTACCGTCGACATCAAACATCTTCGAACCTTTGGCCCTATCTATGAAGATAGGGTTTCCTCCGACAGATTTAAAGGCCCTGACAGGGGAGTTTACCCCGCCGGGGATAAGGATCCTTCCTTCTCTGAATATGTTGTCTGATATTATCCCCATTAGGCCTACTGTATATATTTATCTATGATCGGTTTGAGGGCCTTTTTTGTCTCTTCCGGTATAACGCTTGGATTGGTTACAATAGCGTTTTGCATGGCGCTGCTACAGCCGCAATCCCTTTTAGGGGTGATGTTGGATACAACCTTTCTGATCAGTTCTTTGGCGGTAGAGGTATTCTTCTGAATAATCTTTATGATGGCATCTGCGGTAACATCTTCCTCGGAGACGTGCCAGCAATCATAGTCGGTTGAGAGGGCGACCGTGGCGTAGCATATTTCTGCCTCGCGGGCCAGTTTGGCCTCGGTAGCGTTGGTCATTCCTATGATATCTATCCCCCAATCCCTATATAGATGAGATTCGGCTCGGCTTGAAAACTGCGGTCCCTCCATACATAGATATGTTCCCCCCTTATGCATAGTGGCCCCTACGGCCAGACCGGCTTCGTAGAGATTACTGCTAAGCTGGGGACAGATGGGGTCGGCCAAGGATACATGAGCCACAAAGCCATTTCCGGTAAAGGTTGATATTCTGTTTTTGGTTAGGTCGATAAATTGGTTAGGTATGACGATATGTCCTGGGGCAATATTCTCCTTCATGCTTCCTACGGCACTAACGGAAATTATATGGGTAACCCCCAAGACCTTCATCCCGTATATATTGGCGCGATAGTTTATCTCTCCTGGAAGCAACCTGTGTCCTATCCCGTGTCTGGGAAGAAAGACCATATCGGCGCCATTCAACTTACCGGTTATATATTTATCTGAAGGAGAACCGAAGGGGGTCTTAATTTCCTCTTTCTTTATATCCGATAGCCCCTCCATCTCATAGAGACCGCTGCCGCCTATAATTCCTATGCGCATATCAGGCATGGTATTCCCTCCCTATATTTTTTTGTTTATATTTGTTTATTGTTTTCTCTCTATCCTTTTGACATCCTCAGGGGGTATGGGATCCCCTTTTACCCCGCAGGATGATAGCAGAATGGATGATATAGCCAAGGCGACAAAGAGGATGGATATAGATCTTTTATTCACACTTCTTCCCCTTCTTGGCCAGAAGTCTCAATCTTGAAGAGACCTGTAGGGGAGATGTGCTGCCGATGTCGTTCTTGTTATTGACCGAATTATCCACCTTAATAAAATCAAAAATCTTTTCATCAAAGAGTTCGGAGAACTTGGTTAGTTCGGTCAGGGTCAGTTCTTCAAGCCTTCTCCCCTTACCGATGCAGTAATTTACAACGGAGCCGGTTATTTCATGGGCATCTCTGAAGGGGAGTCCCTTCATTGCCAGATAGTCGGCCATATCGACAGCGGTCATATATCCCCCCAGTATCACCACAGCCAGTCTTTCCTTGTTAACCTTTATATGGCCAATCATAGAGGCGTAGATTGCTAAGGACCCCTTTATGGTATCCACCGTATCGAACAGCTGTTCTTTATCTTCCTGTAGATCCTTATTGTAGGCGAGGGGGAGAGACTTCATGGTGGTTAGCACCGACATTAAAGAGCCGTATACCCTCCCTGTTTTTCCTCTAACCAGTTCAGGGACATCGGGGTTTTTTTTCTGCGGCATAATACTGCTGCCTGTGCAGAAGGTCTCATCTATATCTATAAAGTTAAACTCTGACGATGACCAGATAATAATCTCTTCGCTTAGTCTGCTGAGGTGCATCATCGTGATGGAGGCGGCAGATAAAAACTCAATCACAAAGTCCCTATCACTTACACTGTCTATGCTGTTGGTGCTTACCTTTGGAAAATTGAGCAACTTGGCGGTATATTTACGGTCTATCGGATAATTTGTACCGGCCAGTGCTGCAGAACCGAGAGGCAGGACATTGACCCTCTTGGCCAGCTCTTTAAAACGGGCCATGTCCCTATCCAGCATATCGTAGTAGGCGAGCATATGGTGTGAAATCAAAACGGGCTGGGCCATCTGCATATGTGTATAGCCCGGCATTATAATCCCGAAGTTTGCCCTGGCAAAGGCGGTAATGGCATCCTGAAGGAGCTCAATAAGCGAGATGACATTGTCTGTTTCATGCCTTAGGTAGAGACGCATGTCGAGAGCAATTTGGTCGTTTCGGCTTCTGGCTGTATGGAGCTTCCCCCCTTCCGGTCCGATCCTCTCTATAAGGCTCTTCTCGATATTCATATGAATATCTTCAAGGGCTACGCTAAATTCAAATTTTCCCGATTCTATATCGGCTAGAATTTCCTTTAATCCCTTTATTATCTTATCCGATTCCTTTTGCTTGATTATGCCGCAGTGGGCCAACATGTTGCAATGGGCAATACTCCCCTCAATATCATACCGATAGAGTCTCTTGTCAAAGTTGATTGATGCGGTAAACTCCTCTACACAACAATCGGTTGCCTTGTTGAATCTCCCCTCCCATGCTTTCTTCATCGATACAGTCCTATGTTATTCCAGAAAATTAAACCAAGTTGATATTATAATCTATTTTTCTTCCTGATTATCGCTATTTTTCTCCAACTCGGTCTCAATTTTTTCCAGCATCTTTTTCCCCTTCTCACTTTTGCTGTTTATGGCCATCGCCTTTTTTATCTCCTCTTGGGCCAGGGAATACTCTTTAAGGCTCCAATAGGTTTCTCCTAGGGCGAGGTGAAAATCAGGGTTATCAGGTTCCAGGGAGACTGCCTTAGCATAGGCATCCTTGGCCAGCTCTAATTTTCTCATTCTCTCGAATATCTTACCCAACTGATAGTAGGGGAGGGAATAGTCACTTTTCAGTTCAGCAGACCGATTAAATTCAACAATCGCCTGGTCATACTCCCCCTTATTTTTGTAGGTCATCCCTGCCTCGTAGTGTGTCTGGTACAAACCTTCGTCATTTTGTATGACTGTTTGTGCCGGCTCTTCTTCCAACTTGGTAAAGAGGAGGGAGGCAGGGAGAGCTCCGATCCTTTTTTCTCCCCTCAGGGCCGGAGATTTGTCATCAAGATTGTAATTGGTATCGAATAGAGGATTGGCAACCAGATCTCCGGCCCCTTTGCTGAGGCCGCTGTAGTTCTCAAGATTCCCCCAAAACAGGTTATTGGTGGTGGAAATACCCATTTTATTTTGATCCCCGTTCCCTTTTATTCCCGTGTTGTTCCTGTATAGGATGTTATTGCTTATCTCCCCCTTGGCGGTTGGTTCGAGAAAGATACCAGCCTTTGTATTACCGGCTATAGTGTTATTTGAGGCTTGGCAGATGGCGTCCTTTATCCAGATACCGTTAAATATATTGCCTATAATGAGGTTATTTTGGAGTGACACCTTTCCCCCCTCCCTAACCAAAACACCTCCGGTTTGGTTTTCATTTATGTAACTATCCTTGATTGAGGCCTCCCCTTTCTCCTTTATCTCAATGCCGAAAAAACCATTCCCTGAGATAAAACTCTTCTCTATAGATATTTTTGATCCGCTGGATAAGAGGCCGCTCCCTCTGTTTCCCTTAATGAGAGAATATTTTATATTTACCTCACTACCATTTTTGGCCTCAATCGCCGAAAGGGGTGATCCATATAAGAGAGTATTTGAGATTGAAATCTTGGATGCGGTTAGGAGTATAAGGGGGATATTTTTGTTTCTGCCGGAGCTTATACTTAGGCCGCTTAGGGTAACATCTTCTAAACCTTGGCCGTATATAACTGGCCTATCGCCGTCTCCCTCTATTCTGGACAAACCACTACCTCGTCCCCTTAGTGCTATGCCACTCTTGAGGATTAGGTTTTCCTTGTAAAGTCCGTCCGCTATGACTACGGTGTCCCCGGGCATGGCCGCATTTATAGCGGCCTGTATAGTTGCGTGTCCACTACTCCCTCTTCGGTCAACAGCTATTACCCCCCCGTTGGCCTGAGCGACTGTAACCAAGATTAGAAAGATGACAAGGATACTTTTTTTAATCATAAAATAGACACTACTTATTTGTCGGCATCTTATCTGTTGAAAGAAATTTGCCCGGCAGGGGTATTACAGGCCGCCTAAGTATTCGTTGATCGAAGATGCCGCGTTTCTCCCCGCCCCCATGGCCAGGATAACGGTAGCTGCGCCGGTGACTATATCCCCTCCGGCGAATACCCCCTTTTTGGTGGTACGGCAGTTTTCTTCCGATTCAACATTGATATAACCCCATTTATTTGTCTCAAGACCGGTGGTGGTTTGAGCGACAATAGGGTTGGCATTGGTTCCTATGGCGACTATTATAGCATCTATGTCCAGCCTAAACTCTGACCCCTCTATCGGGACAGGTCTTCTCCGTCCCGAGCTGTCTGGTTCTCCCAAGGCCATTTTAATACACTCAAGACCCTTGACGGAACCGCTTTCATCCCCAATAACCCTGACAGGGGCGGTTAGGAGATGAAACTCGATCCCCTCCTCCTCGGCATGTTCAATCTCCTCTTTCCTAGCCGGCATCTCGTCCTTTGAGCGTCTATAGAGAATGTAGGCATTTTCGGCCCCTAGACGTTTGGCCGTCCTGACCGAATCCATAGCTGTGTTTCCACCGCCGACAACAGCCACTCTTTTGTATCTCTTCATCGGTGTGTCTGCTTCGGGGAACTTGTATCCCTTAAGGAGATTGGCCCGAGTTAAAAACTCGTTGGATGAGTAGACCCCATTAAGGTTTTCACCGGGGATGTTCATAAACTGGGGAAGTCCGGCTCCGTTGGCTAGGAAGACGGCACTGTAACCATCCTTCTCCATAAGTTCATCCACCGTTCTGATTCGGCCGATTACGTGGTTGAACCTAAACTCAACCCCTATTTTTTCAAGATGGTCTATCTCTCTCTGGACTATAGCCTTCGGGAGCCTAAACTCCGGTATTCCATAGACGAGAACCCCGCCGGCCTTGTGGAGGGCTTCAAAAACGGTAACCGAATGTCCCATCTTGGCCAAGTCTCCGGCACAGGCCAATCCGGCCGGCCCCGAGCCGACAATGGCCACCTTATATCCAGTTTTCTTGATCTCTTTAATGACCTCTTTTTCCTTGCAGTTGGCCGCGGTGTAATCGGCGGCAAACCTCTCCAATCTTCCTATGGCCACAGATTCCCCCTTCTTGGTCAGAACGCACAGCTTTTCACACTGGTCCTCTTGGGGGCAGACCCGTCCGCATATCGCGGGGAGGAAGTTTTCCTCTTTAAGGACGCTATTGGCCTTGAAATGATTTCCTTCAGCTATCTCTTTTATGAAGGCCGGAATATTAATCCTGACCGGGCATCCCGCTATGCAAGGGGCTTTGCGGCACTGCAGGCATCTGTTGGCCTCTTTTATGGCGGTTTCTTCCGAGTAGCCTAAGGTTACTTCTTCGAAATTACAGTTTCTTCTATTTGGGTCTTGTTCCGGCATATGTTGCCTGGGCAACTTTTCCATCTTGTCGGTCATTTATATCCATCCTTATTTGCTTGTTGTTGACTCTATTCTGTCGATAAAGATATCCAGTTGTTATATTATAGATAACCTGAGCGGAATTGCTAATATAAAATAAAGTATTATGAGAAACAATACGACATCTAAAGAAAATTTTGATACCTCACTATTTGTAGAGCCTAATAGGTCTCTATCCAACATAGACAGGATAGGGGAGCATTGGGCCTACATGGGAGGGGATGAGACCATTTCCACCTCAATTATTGATATCTCCCTCAACTCTTTTCAACCTGATACTGCCCTAAACAATTGCGAAAAGTTTCTATCCGCAATAAAGGATACTGAATATTCAGCTCTAATTAAAGGTGTGGGAGAGGTTTATTGGAGGTGGCTTATCTCCCTCTTTTCCGGCAGCCAGTATCTTAGCGATATTCTTATACGACACCCGGAAGATATCCCTTGGGTGATTAATGTTATCAGAGATAAGAGGTCTCGCTTTAAAGATGAGATGACGGATGAACTCTCCGCCGGGCTGGATGGGATAGATGACCGCAAAGAGGAGCTGCTTCTGTTAAGAAGGTTTAAGCAGAGGGAGTATCTCAGGATAGGGGGGAGAGACCTGTCGAAGGATGCCGATACAGTTGAAACCTTAGAGGATATATCCAATGTGGCCGACGTATTGATACATAAGGCCTACGAGTTAGCCCTGACCAAACTTACCGCCCAATTCGGGACCCCCTTTTATCTTGATGATAATGATGAACGGCGTGAATCAAAGTTTGTTGTTATCGGCATGGGAAAACTTGGGGGGAAGGAGCTTAACTTTAGTTCCGATATAGACCTTATCTATATATACACCTCAGAAAAAGGGGAGACAGATGGCGCCGGAGGACATTCCATCTCCAACCATGAGTTTTATACCCTCCTTTCGCGTGAGATAACCAAGATACTTAATGAGGCAACCGAGGAGGGGATACTCTATCGGGTTGACCTGGAGCTTCGTCCCGAGGGGGGGAGCGGAGATGTGACCAACTCTTTAAGGAGCGCGGAGATATATTACGAATCTTGGGGGGCTACCTGGGAGAGGCAAGCCTTCATCAAGGCCAGACCGGTTGGGGGGGAGATAGAACTCGGTAAAGAGTTTCTGAAGATGATGATCCCCTTTGTCTATAGAAAGTATCTCGATTATGCGGCACTTGGCGAGATTAAGGAGATGAAGGAGAAGATAAACCGAAATATCCAATCGGAGGGGGATAGCCTGCACACCAATGTTAAGTTAGGGTATGGGGGAATACGCGAGATAGAGTTTCTTATACAGGCCTTTCAGCTACTTTATGGCGGAAGGGAGATATGGTTTAGAAAAAGCAATTCTATGCGGGCCCTCCACCGGATATCTGAAAAGGCCTTTCTTACCTATTCCGAATATTCCGACATATATCATTCATACTTCTTTCTCAGAGACCTTGAGAATAGGATACAGATGGATGAGTGTCTGCAGAAACATTTAATCCCCTCCTCGGAGAATGATAGGGCCGCCTTAGCTAGAAAGATGGGCTATAAGGGGAAAGATAGAACTGTCCTCGCCTCCCGTCTTATGGAGGAGTATAGAAAATGTACTGATAAGGTACGAGAGATATATAACAAACTCTTCTTCGCCGATTTCATAAACAGGGAAGAGGCTGATACGGACGAGGTGATAAAAATATCCCTTGAGGATAGGGGAACCGTTATCCCTCTCCTGAAAAAGGTAAGTTTTGAGAATATTGAAGGGGCCTATAGGATTCTCCTTCTTATGCGGGACGGAGGGGCCTTTGCCCACCCGAGCGCCCGAAGCCGAGACTATTTTGCCGGCCTACTCCCAGTTATTTTGAATGAGTTTGCGGCTGTTTCTCATCCCGATAAGGGGCTTATAAACTTTGAGCGATTTGTTGATGCCGGACGTTCCAGGGAGACCCTTTATGAGATCCTCTCCATAGAAAAGGGCTTGATACCCCTCTTGTGTAGAATCTTCGGGGAGAGTCAATATCTGTCCGACACCCTGATACAGCAGCCTTCCCTTATTGATTGTCTTGTCCCGCTCGACACAGCCTTGGTACTCAAAGACAGGGTGTCGCTATTCAAAGAGTTTGAAGAGAGTATCAAGGGGAGCGACTCGTATGAGAATGGCCTCGATATGCTCCGCAAGCATAAGAGCGGTGAGGAACTTAGAATAGGGGCCCAGACGATACTCAATAGTATCGGTCTTGGAGAGACTTTCAGGGGTAATTCCGATTTGGCCGATAGCTATATCAACCTTTCTCTCAGGCTGGTTGAGTCTGAGATGAGCGCCAGGTATGGGACTCCCCGGTTTGAGAAAGGGACAGAAGGGGGGTTAGCCATTATCGCCCTTGGCAAGCTGGGGGGCCGAGAGATGAATTTTGGTTCTGACATCGATATCCTCTTTGTCTGTTCAGGGGAAGGGGAGACCTCAGGAGGAAGTGAAGATGGGTTGGACACAAAGAGCTACTATACAAGGCTGTGCGAGAGATTGATTCATGCTATAGGTTGGGGAACAAGGTATGGCTTTGGTTATAAGGTTGATACCAGGTTGCGTCCGGAGGGGGAGCAAGGGCCTTTGGTGATAGATATCGGGGGGTATGAGAGATATTACAATACGAGGGTGTCTATATGGGAGCGTCAGTCCCTTATAAAGGCAAGATTTGTGGCCGGTAGCGAGAGGGTAGGGGAGAAGTTTATCTCACTGGCTACCAAGGTTGCCTATGAGGGGGAGTTAGGCGACTCTTTACGAGACTCTATATACCAGATGAAAATCCGTATGGAGGAGGAGCGGGCTCAAAAGAGGGATATAAAGTTGGGCAAGGGGGGAATTGTTGATATCGAATTTACCGTGCAGTATCTTCAGATGTTTTTTGGTAAGGATAATCCTGATATACGGGTTGCCTCAACCTATGAGGCCATTGATGGCCTGAGTGATTTGGATAGGGTGGCTAAGGGAGACCTTGAGATACTTAAGAAGGGATATTATTTCCTCCGCAACATAGAGAAGGTACTGAGACTTGATGATGCGGCAAAATCGGTTATACCGGCCAAGGGGGATGAATTACGCCTTCTCTTAGAGCGTCTCGGCTATGATTCCAATGGGGGCGATAAGTTTACAACCGATTATGAGAAGATAACCTCGGCTGTAAGGGGGGTATTTGAGAGGGTCTTTAGCGAGGATTATTTTAAAGGGGACAACCCCCTT
>Ga0180009_10003406_pt1 | contig 18124 bp, 15 predicted proteins | sample OS_PC_MetaG_FD_123537 | JGI IMG/M metagenome (GOLD analysis project Ga0180009, IMG submission 123537) | Groundwater microbial communities from the Aspo Hard Rock Laboratory (HRL) deep subsurface site, Sweden - OS_PC_MetaG | ecosystem: Environmental > Aquatic > Deep subsurface > Groundwater... | reverse complement strand
GGAGAAATCAGGCGGCTCTATATTCCTTCAGCATACGGTTACGGGGAAGCTGGCGCGGGCAACGGTTTAATTCCCGCCAACGCCAATTTGGTTTTTGAGGTGGAGTTGTTGGGGATTGAGTAGAATTTTTGACAAATGGGCGGGGGTTTGGTATGGTCTTAGTAAGATGAAAAAAATAATTTATCTTGATAATGCGGCGACGACGCCGGTTGATGCGGTTGTTCTTAAAAAGATGTTGCCGTATTTTTCCGAGAAGTATGGCAATCCTTCCAGCATTCATCGCCTCGGGCAGGAAACATTTCAAGCGATAGAAGAGTCGCGCCGACAGGTCGCCGATTTTTTGAATTGTTCTCCAGAAGAAATATATTTTACCGGCTCGGCGACGGAAAGCGACAATTTGGCGATTTGGGGGATAATTGAAAAGATTATTTCCTTGGGTTCGGCAAAACCGCATCTTATTATTTCTGCGATTGAGCATAAAGCGGTTCTTGAAATATGTCATAAACTTGTTGAAAGGAAAATGGCCGAATTGACTGTCTTGCCGATTAACGAAGAGGGATTAGTTGAATTAACGAGTTTAGAAAAGGCGATTAAAAAAAATACGCGGTTGGTCGCGGTCATGTATGCTAATAGCGAAATAGGGACAGTTCAGCCGATCGCGCGAATTGGGCGATTGATTCAAAACATTAACAAAAAAAGAAAAGAGCCAATTTATTTTTACACTGACGCGGTTCAAGCGGCGAACTATCTTGATTGTCGGGTTGACAACCTTGGGGTTGATGGGTTATCTTTCTCGGGACACAAAATTTACGGGCCAAAAGGAATTAGCGCTTTTTATTTAAGAAAAGGAACGCCGATTACACCCATGATTATTGGCGGAGGACATGAGAAAGGGTTAAGGTCGGGAACAGAAAACGTTCCGGGCATTGTCGGATTGGGAGCGGCGGTTGAGAGAATAAGAAAGTCGGGCGGAGACGGCGCGCAAATTAAAAAATTAAGAGACAAACTTATCACAGGTATTTTAAGAGATATTCCTAACGCGCGGTTCAATGGTTCTTTGAAAGAACGCTTACCCAATAACGCTCATTTTAGTTTTAAGGGCGCGGAAGGGGAAAGCATTATTATGGAATTATCTCAGCGAGGAATTTGCGCCTCAACTGGTTCCGCTTGCGCTAGCCATTCTTTAAAACCATCAGATATTTTGTTGGCGCTTGGTTTATCTCACGAAGAAGCGCATTGCAGTGTCCGACTTACATTAGGCAAACAGACAAAGCCGTCAGACATAGATTATGTTTTAGAAATTTTGCCTGGGATCATAGAGAGGTTGAGAAAAATTTCGGGAAGATAAATAGAATTTTCAATTTCCAATTATCAATTTCCAAACAATTCTCAATGATTAAATTTTCAAATAAGAAAAACAAGAATAAGATTAAGAAAAATTTGAGAGTTTTGAAAATTGAAAATTAAGAAATTGTTTGAGAATTGAAAATTGAGAATTGAAAATTATTCCCATGTATTCCAAAACAGTTATTAAACATTTTCAGCATCCCAAAAATATGGGAGCGATGAAAAATCCCGATGTTCAGGCGGAAGAGGGTAATGTTGTTTGCGGCGACATTATGAAAATTTATTTAAAAATTAAAGATAGCAAGATTAAAGATATTTCTTTTGAAACGATGGGTTGCGTGGCGGCGATTGCTACTTCTTCGATGTTGACAGAGATGGCAAAAGGAAAAACACTTGCTCAAGCTGAAAAAATTTCATATAATGATGTGGCTAAAGAACTAGGTCAATTGCCACAAGTAAAAATGCATTGCGCCGACTTAGCCGTCAAGACATTACAAAAAGCGATTAAGAAGTATAAAAAAAGTAATTTATAATTTAATACTATGGGTGTTCCAAAACAAAGGCATACAAAATCAAGAAGGAATAGGCGGCGTTCGCATCACGCCTTAAAAGAGCGGAGTTTTCCCACCTGCGCGAAATGCGGTTTTGCTGTTATGTCTCATCATGTTTGTCAAAATTGCGGAACTTACGCGAACAGGGAAGTGATTGATGTTTTAAGCAAGCTCACAAAAAAAGAAAAAAAGACAAAAGAAAAGGAATTATCCGAACAAGAGAAAGGACAAACCGAAGAAAAAGAATTAAGCATGGGGGATCTCTCCAAGAAGTAGAATAATTATTCATAATTCTAATTTATGGCGAATAGGCATTTATCAAGAAGTATCGCGATGCAATCTCTTTACGAATGGGATTTTAAAGGTAAGAACGACAGTAAATTAAAAGAATTTGTTGAGCGAAACATTGAAGAATTTGGTCCAGGATTGGAAGATTATGATTTTGTTTGGCAAATCATTAACGGGGTCGTTAAAAACATAGAGAAACTTGATAAGATTATTGAAAAATCAGCTCCCGAATGGCCGATTGACCAAATTACCATTGTTGACCGAAATGTTTTAAGAATTGGGCTTTACGAACTTCTTTTCGGTAATCGTGAAGAGGTTCCGCCAAAGGTGGCCATTAACGAAGCGATTGAATTGGCTAAAAGTTTCGGCGGCGAGTCATCGGGCAAATTTATCAACGGGGTTTTAGGAACGGTTTACCGCGAAATCGGCGAGCCGGGGAAAAACGAGTAAAAAATGAATTATGGCTCAAAAACCAGTGGACAGTATTTTAAAACTTGAAAAAAAAATCGGAGTTGAATTTGACAATAAGGATTTATTGCGGCATGCTTTAGTTCACCGCTCTTATTTAAACGAAAATCCAGAATTTCACTTGAAAGACAATGAACGGCTTGAATTTTTAGGGGACGCGGTTTTAGAGATGGCCGTGACAGAGTATCTTTATTCCAACTATCCCAATCCAGAAGGAGACCTGACAAACTGGCGTTCGGCTTTGGTCAACACCAAAATGCTTTCTAAAATTGCCAGCAAACTTGGGATTAACAATCATTTGCTTTTAAGCCGAGGCGAAGAGAAGGACACGGGCAGAGCGCGCCAATGTATTCTTGCGAACGCGATGGAAGCGTTGATTGGAGCTATTTTTTTAGATAGGGGTTATCAAAAGGCGGCGGAGGTTATCCAAAGAGAAATCTTAGGAGAGTTGCCTCATATTATTAAGCAAAAACTTTATCGCGATCCCAAAAGCCGTTTTCAAGAAAAAGCGCAAGACATTGCCGGCATTACCCCAAACTATGAAGTAATTAGAGAGTGGGGCCCAGACCATGCTAAGAGTTTTATCATCGGTGTTTATTTAGGTAAAGAATTAGTGGCCGAAGGCGAGGGCGTTTCAAAACAAGAAGCGCAAGAAAAAGCGGCCGAAGCGGGGTTAGAGAAGAAAGGGTGGAAATAAAAATTATTTATTATTATGCTTATTATTCGTTTAATTAGGACAGGAAAAAAGAATGCTTCCAGTTTTCGGGTTGTTTTAACGGAGAAAAAAAATGCGGCGAAAAGCGGCAGATTTTTAGAGGTTCTCGGAAGTTATAATCCGCGCTTGCGCGAAAAGAAAATTACTCTAAAAAAAGAGAGAATAGAATATTGGATTTCTCAAGGCGCTCAAACATCCGACACGGTTCATAATTTATTGGTCAGCCAAGGCGTTATTAAAGGACCTAAAATTGCGAGAAAAATTAAATTAAAGAAAGGCGCGATCGCGCCAGAAGGAGAACGACCAGTCGAACAACCAGCAGAAGAGAAGAAAGAAGAGAAGAAAGAAGAAGCGAGTGAAGAAGAAAATATTGACAAAATATAAAAGTGGAGTAAAATACGAGATAAAGTAGCGGAAAGAAAGGTCGGGCTACTGCGATATAGTTAGAACTAATTTAGAAAAGAAAAAATATGGCTACTACACCAGCTGATAAAGATTTTTTGGAGTTTGTTATTAAATCAATTGTTAGTCACCCAGAAGATGTGAGCGTGACTCGAACTGTTGATGAAATGGGGGTTCTCTTGAACCTTAGAGTTCATCGAGAGGATATGGGTCAGGTCATCGGAAGGCAAGGAGCGACCGCTAAGGCGATCAGAAGCATTCTTAGAGTAATCGGTCTTAAAAACAACGCGCGAATCAATCTTAAGATTGAAGAGCCCGAAGGTGGAAGAATGGATCGGACTGAAGACACTCCGACCATAGCTCCCGTTGAAGAAGCTCCTAAGAAAAATGTTGACGAAGTCGTTGATGAATTAAGTTTGTAATTTGTCTTTGACAAATATAGAAAACCGCGTTTCAATAGAGAGACGCGGTTTTTGTTTATTATGAAATTTAATATTATTACAATTTTTCCGGATGTTTTTGAACCATACTTTAACGAAAGTATTATTAAGCGCGCGCGGGCGAAGAAATTGGTTCAAATTAAGATTTATAATTTGCGGAACTATACGAACGATAGACACAGAACAGTTGACGACCGACCTTATGGCGGAGGCGCTGGTATGGTTTTTATGGTCGCGCCGATTTTGAAAGCAGTCGCGGCGTTAAAGAAAAAATTTAGCGGCAAAAAATTAAAAACAAAAATTGTTTTGCTTTCCGCGAAAGGGAAAAAATTTGATCAAAAAATGGCGAAGAAATTTTCAAAATTAGACAATCTTATTTTAATTTCGGGCCGTTACGAAGGAGTTGACGAAAGGGTCGCGAAATATATCGCCGACGAAGAAATTTCTATTGGCGATTATGTTTTAACGGGAGGAGAACTTCCAGCGATGATTGTTGTTGACGCGGTCGTCCGACTTATCCCAGGAGTTATTACTGAAGATTCTCTAAAAAGAGAAAGTTTTTTTAAAGAAAAATATATTGAGCATCCGCATTACACCCGTCCAGAAGAAATTATTATTAATGGAAAAAAAAGAAAAGTTCCAAAAGTCCTTTTATCAGGCGACCATAAAAAAATAGAGGAGTGGAGAAGCAGATAGATTTATGACAAAGTGTTCAACCCTGAACGTTGAACACTTTAGAGGGTTGACAGTTAAGTGGGGATAATATAGGATAGGACAGTAGCGTTCTTTAAAAAAAGAATATTGTAATTTTGTACAGTTGTCCCATCTTGATTGTAATCGATCAAGATTGCTTGTCTAAATTTTAGACAAGCTTGAGTCTATAATTAAATCTTTTGGATTTAATTTTTTTGTGAGAGTTTGATCCTGGCTCAGGATGAACGCTGGCGACGTGGATAAGGCATGCAAGTCAAACGACCCTAATTTATTAGGGTAGTGGCGAACGGGTTAGTAACACGTAGGAATTCACCCTAAAGACCGGAATAACTCGGAGAAATCCGAGCTAATACTGGATGGTCTCGTAAGAGTAAAGTGTCATCTTCGGATGATTTCGCTTTAGGAGAAGCCTGCGTCCTATCAGCTTGTTGGTGAGGTAATGGCTCACCAAGGCGATGACGGGTAGGGGAGGTGAGAGCCTGACCCCCAACAATGGAACTGAGATACGGTCCATACACCTACGGGTGGCTGCAGTCGAGAATCTTCCACAATGGGCGAAAGCCTGATGGAGCGACGTCGCGTGAGTGAAGAAGCCCTTCGGGGTGTAAAACTCTTTTAACAGGGAACAAATCCGATTTATCGGATTGAGCGTACCTGCTGAATAAGGGGTGGCTAACTTCGTGCCAGAAGCCTCGGTAATACGAAGGCCCCGAGCGTTATCCGGAATTATTGGGCGTAAAGCGTGAGTAGGCGGTTTTAATAGTGGCTGGTCAAATTCTGGTGCTTAACTCCAGAACTGCCAGCCAAACGTTGGAACTAGAGCAAGCGAGAGGATGATGGAACTTACCAAGTAGGGGTGAAATCCGTTGATATGGTAGGGAACGCCAAAGGCGAAGGCAATCATCTGGCGCTTGTCTGACGCTGAATCACGAAAGCGTGGGGAGAGAAGAGGATTAGATACCCTCGTATTCCACGCTGTAAACGATGCCAACTAGCCGTTCGAAGTATCGACCCTTCGAGTGGCGAAGCTAACGCGTTAAGTTGGCCGCCTGGGAAGTACGGCCGCAAGGCTAAAACTCAAAGGAATAGACGGGGACTTGCACAAGCGGTGGATCATGTGGTTTAATTCGATAATACACGAGGAACCTTACCAGGGTTTGAAATTCTGATGAAATCCCTTCGAAAGTTGGGGCCTCTTAATAAGACATCAGAGTCAGGTGGTGCACGGTTGTCGTCAGTTCGTACTGTGAAGCGTTCCTTTAATTAGGTTAACGGACGCAACCCTCATCCTGTGTTACAAGTGTCACAGGGGACTGCCTCCGTATAGGAGGAGGAAGGCGAGGATGACGTCAAATCAGCGTGTCCCTTTGATATCCTGGGCTACACACATGATACAATGGCCGAGACAATGGGTTGCCAAACCGCAAGGTGGAGCTAATCCCATCAAACTCGGTCCCAGTTCGGATTGGGGGCTGCAATTCGCCCCCATGAAGCCGGAATCGCTAGTAATCGCAAATCAGCTATGTTGCGGTGAATACGTTCCCAAGTCTTGTACTCACTGCCCGTCAAACCAGGGAAGTCGGTAGCGCCCAAAGTCTCTCTTTCGAGAGGGCCTAAGGCGAGATCGGTGACCAGGGTTAAGTCGTAACAAGGCATCGGTAGCGGAAGCTGTCGATGGATCACCTCCTTTCTAATTTTTTTTAGGAAAAATTGGGGTGTCGATTGAGATTGAAAATTAGAATTCTATTTTCAATCTTAGGGTGTTGGCCGAACAGCCCAAAATATCGGCCACTGGGACAACTGTATAAGATTACAATAAAATTAAAGAGCCTTGTCTGATACAGATGGGGCTTTTTAGTTTTAATATGGGGGCTGCCCCCGTTGCGGGGGCAGCCCCCTCGTAGATTATTTTTATTGACCTTGTGTTTAGTTTTTGCTATTATGACGGTATATGGGCGCGTAGCTCAGCCTGGTTAGAGCGCGTCTCTGATAAAGACGAGGTCCCTGGTCCGAATCCAGGCGCGCCCACATTATAATGTTATCCACAAGCGGTTTGGCGATTTTTTTGTTAGAATAGAGGAAACAAGAACTATAAGCGAAAGGGGGTGAAACAAATGTTTATTCGCACATGGGCGGAAGTTGTGACTGCTTCTTTGCAGACACTTTGGACGGGTTTTGTAGAATTTTTGCCAAATCTTTTAGGCGCGATTGTTGTTTTTTTTATCGGTTGGATTATTGCGTCGCTTTTAGGGCGGCTCGCTACTCAAATTATTCAGACCTTAAGAATTGATCAGATTTTATCCAGAATGAATCTTAAAAAAGGTTTGGAAAGGGCGAATCTGAAACTTGATTCAGGCAAATTTATTGGCGAGTTAGTCAGATGGTTTTTTATAGTCGTTTTCTTAATGGCGGCTACGGACATCTTAGGACTTTCTCAAGTTACTGATTTTCTGACACAAGTTCTCCTTTACATTCCTCAATTGATTGTCGCGGTTCTAATTATTTTAGCCGCGGTTTTGATTTCCAATTTTATGCAAAAATTGGTTAAGGCGAGCGTAGAGGCGGCTGGGTTAGGATCATCTCACTTTTTAGCGGCGATGACTAAATGGGCTATTTTGGTTTTTGCTGGATTGGCCGCGTTATTGCAACTCGGCATTGTTCCCGCTTTGATTCAAACACTTTTTACGGGAATAATAGCGGCTTTAGTTATTAGCATTGGCTTATCTTTCGGGTTAGGAGGAAAGGATATGGCGATGCAAATTCTAAGCAAGTTGAAGAGAGATGTTTTAGGAGAGTAAGCGATACTTGACAAGGATACAGGATGGATATATCATCTTATACATAGTTTTGATATGATAAAAATAAAAAGACCAACAACAAAGAAAAGCGGATAAAAGGCGTTTATTTTTTGATGAACGAGACCGCTTTTCCAGCGGTCTTTTTATTTGGTTTTAGGCGATAAGAGAAAGAACCTTAACAATTGAAGTGGTTTTTCTGTTTATGTTAGTTAGAATAGATCAACTTAGAATGTTAGATAGTGGTTCTAATATTCAAAAAGTTGGAAGGATAAATTAAGTTAAGGGCTTATGAAGGATGCCTTGACATAAAGAGCCGATGAAGGACGTGGCGTGACTGCGATAAGCTTCGGGGAGGCGTTTAGCAGCCTTTGATCCGGAGATTTCCGAATGGGGCAACCCAACATTGTAAACCAATGTTACCTCGCTTTATTGCGGGGAGGGCACCTGGGGAAGTGAAACATCTTAGTACCCAGAGGAAAAGAAAACAAGCCTTCGCTTTTAGCGAAGGGATATTCCCTAAGTAGCGGCGAGCGAAAGGGGAGGAGTCTAAACCTATTTTTGTTTACAAAAATGGGTGTTGTAAGGTAGCAGTGTTCCAAGAAGGAAGGAGTTTAGAAATATGAAAGTGTTAATCAAATCTTGCTGGAAAGCAGAACCAAAGAGGGTAATAGTCCCGTAGGTGAAAATACTTTTGTGCTCCTAACTGTTATTCTTGAGTACCTCGGGACCAGACTATCCCGTGGGAAACCGGCAGTCCTACACTGCCAAGACTAAATACTCTTTATGATCGATAGTGAACTAGTACCGTGAGGGAAAGGTGAAAAGTAGCCCGATGAGGGCGGTGAAATAGAACCTGAAATCATAAGCCTACAAAGAGTCGGAGCCCCGCAGTTCTGCGGGGTGACGGCGTGCTTTTTGCAGAACGAGCCAACGAGTTTTAGTTTTTTCTTTGTTTAAGCCCGTCAGGGCGAAGGCATAGGGAAACCGAGTGTTAATAGCGCGTTTGTTATTTATAACAAGAGAAAAAGCTAAAGACCCGAAGCCAGTGCGAGCTAACCATGGCCAGGATGAATTTCCGAGAAGTCGGAAAGGAGGTCCGCACCCACTGATCGTGCAACATCAGGGGATGAGCTGTGGTTAGAGGTGAAATGCTAATCGAGCCTGGTAATAGCTGGTTCTTCCCGAAATAGTTTTAGGGCTAGCCTCTTGTAATTGGATATTTATATCCAAAGGTCTTTAGGGGTAGAGCACTGGATGAAGCAAGGCGATTTATCGTACTTGCCTCAATCAAACTCCGAATACTAAGGATTAAACAAGGGAGTCAGAACGCGGGGGCTAAGCTCCGCGCTCAAAAGGGAAACAGCCCAGATTGTCATCTAAGGTCCCTAAACCAAACTAAGTGGAAAAGGAAGTGAAATTTCTCTGACAGCTAGAAGGTTGGCTTAGAAGCAGCCATCCTTTAAAGAGTGCGTAACAGCCCACTAGTTCAGAGATTTTGCGCCGATAATTTAACGGGGCTAAGTTTGGTACCGAAGATACAGGCGTTCCGCTTTATTGCGGGACGCGGTAGGGAAGCGTTCTATGAGCGTTGAAGTCAAATCGGAAGGTTTGATGGAGATCATAGAAGCGAGAATGTTGGCATCAGTAACCACAATCCCGATGAGATATCGGGACGCCGAAAGCTCAAGGTTTCCTTGGCAATGAATATCAGCCAAGGGTTAGGCGGTCCTAAGTTGAGCCCTGCGTTATAGCGGGGTAGCTACGATGGACAGACGGTTAATATTCCGTCCCTTCAATATTTTTTCGATGGAAGGACGAGGTTTAGTAGTCTGAGCGGCTTATTGGATTGCCGTTCTTTGCTTGAGGATGTCTGTTAGGTAAATCCGGCAGACAATAGTCCAAGAGTTGAGAAAAGGTTTTCTTTCGGGATAACCAATTCAGGTGAGCAGACCTCCAAGAAAAGTTCCTAAGAAATAAGAATATTGAATCCGTACCCCAAACCGACACAGGTGAGCAGGGCGAGTAGCCCAAGGCGAACGAGTGATTTCTCGTGAAGGAACTCGGCAAAACAACGGGTGTAACTTCGGAATAAACCCTCCCCACAGAAATGTGGGGCGCAGTTAAAGATTCCTGGCGACTGTTTATCAAAAACACAGCTCCCTGCTAACTCGCAAGAGGATGTATAGGGGGTGACGCCTGACCAATGCCAGAAGGTTAACGGTTGACGTCTTGCTCTTCGGAGTAAGGCGAAGGCCCGAAGCCCTGGTGAATGTCAGCAATAACTATAAGATTGAACAATTGTAGTTATAAAATTTGGCCATATGCTGGAAACTCCGGAGAATATCAATGTACTCGCTATTAATAATAGCAGTGAAAATCATTGGTCGTCGCGAAATATTATCGCGGCCGGACAATCAGCAGGAAAGACTCTTATGGAAAACAAGTGGTTAAAAAACATACCTCCGGATTGGGGGCATTATTTGGCAGGATTTGTAGATGGAGAAGGAAGCTTCAATGTATCTTTAAGAAGAAAAGAAGATCATACAATGGGGTGGCAAGTAGTCCTAACATTTAATGTATCTCAGAAGGAATTATATATTTTATCCCAACTGAAAAAACATTTGACTTGTGGAAGATTGCAACACAGAAAAGACGGAATTAATTATTATGTTTGCGCTAATCCTTTGGCTATTATGAATCGGATTATTCCTTTTTTTAGAAAATATCGGTTTCGATCAGTCACTAAAAAAAAGAATTTTTCTATCTTTTCTCAAATCGCGGAATTGGTTTACAGAAAAGAGCATCTTAATAGAGAGGGATTAGATAAAATAATTGAACTCCGTGAAGAATTAAATAAAGGGAAAGGCAGAAAGAGAAAATATAGTATTCAAGATTGGGAAGAATACAAACAAGAGAATCCTCAGAGACTATACGCCAAACCGCGCGCTTTTCGTGAAGAACGCGGATGATATAGTCCAATCTTTACAGCGATGTAAAGTTTCTCAACAAATTGAGAATTAATAAATATATGAATTGTTCTAAGGTAGCGAAATTCCTTGACTGGTAATTTCAGTCCCGCACGAATGGCGTCACGACTGGGAAACTGTCTCCACGAGAAGCTCGGTGAAAATGCAGTAGGGGTGAAGATGCCCCTTACCTGCGGCAAGGCGGAAAGACCCTAGAAGTTTTACTGTAAGTTCTCATTGAGGTATTGTTTTGAATGCGTAGTATAGCGGGGAGGCTTTGAAGTCCGGCTTTCGGGCTGGATGGAGCCGCCAGTGAAATACCCGTCTTTTAAAATGATGCTTCTAATTCGCCTTTTGGCGGAGACAGTGGGTGCTGGGCAGTTTTAGTGGGGCGCTATCCTCCTAAAAAGTAACGGAGGAGTTTATAAGGTCAGCTAGACCCGGATGGAAATCGGGTTCGTCGCGCAAAGGCACAAGCTGGCTTTACTGCAAGGCGGGCATGCCGCGCAGTCGCGAAAGCGGAACTTAGTGAACTGACCGTGGGTTGTAGAACCGCGGGAGATTAACGGATAAAAACTACTCTAGGGATAACAGGCTAATAAAGCCCAAGAGTCCATATCGACGGCTTTGTTTGGCACCTCGATGTCGGCTCATCACATCCTGGGGGTGAAGAAGCTCCCAAGGGTTTGGCTGTTCGCCAATTAAAGTGGTACGCGAGCTGGGTTCAGACCGGCGTAAGCCAGGTTGGTCCCTATCTGCCGTAGGCGTTGATACTTGAGGGAAGTCTTTCATTGTACGAGAGGATCCGAAAGAACAAACCTCTGGTCTACCAGTTGTCCCGCCAGGGGCATTGCTGGGTAGCTAAGTTTGGACGGGATAAGCGCTGAAAGCATCTAAGCGCGAAGCCCCTCCCAAGATTAGGTATCATAGATACGCGGGAGACGACCGCGTTGATAGGCTTCAGGTGTAAGCGCGGTAACGCGTTTAGCCGAGAAGTACTAATATATCATATTATTTATCCTTCTAACTTTTTGGATGTTATTTATAAAAACAGAGAAACAAATTCCAAACCGCTCATCTGGTGATAATGCCGAACGGGTTCCACCTCTTCCCATTCCGAACAGAGAAGTTAAACCGTTCAGGGCCGATGATAGTGGCTTTGCCGCGAAAGTAGGTTGTCGCCAGTTGAGTGGTTTGGAATAAAAAAAACAGTTCTTATTTTAATAGGGGCTGTTTTTGTTTTCTTTACTATATTATATAAAAGCATTATAATTATTTATATGAACAGACGAGTTGTTAAACAAATTATTATTGCTTTGATTTATCTGCTAATATTATTTGGCATTGGCTTTTTAATCTACCAGTCAAAAAAACCGAAACCAACTTGTTTTGACGGAATTAGAAATCAAGAAGAAACAGAAATTGATTGCGGCGGATCTTGTTTGCCTTGCGAATTAGTCTACATTAAAGAGATAGAAGTTATTTCAACTAAAATTATTCCAAATCAAGGCGTCTTTTATGATTTTTTCGCGCAAATCAAAAATCCAAATCAAAACTACGGCAGTGGGAATGTCCCTTATGAACTTTCGTTTTATGATTCTCAAAACAAGATTGTCGCCCAGGATTCTGGTTCAACTTTTATCTTACCAAACCAGACCAAATATTTTGTTCGTGTTAAAATAGAAAGCGGCGAGCCAATTAGTTTTGCTAATCTTTCTTTTGGTCAGATAGAGTGGGAGAAAATGGTTAATTATCAGTCCCCAGAGTTAGTCATACAACAGAAAGAATACCGTCTTTTAGGAGACAATGAACCAGGATTTAGCCAAGCAAGAGGGGTCTTAATCAATAAAACAAATTTTGATTTTGAAGAAATAGATATTGATGTTTTGTTATTTGATTCATCATATCAATTGATAGGCGTTGGAGCGACTAAAATTAAAACTTTATTAGCCGGAGAAGAGCGCGAATTCGTCGTGATTTGGTTCAGCGAAATTGGAGGCAAAACTGCCTTTATGGAGATAGAAGCAGAAACCAATCTTTTTAATCCAGACAATTATATTCCTGTCGGCGGGGGAGCGGAGAAGTTTCAGGAATACTAAATTGAAAATTGAAAATTAAAGCGTTGTGTTTAACCACTTAAAAAAACTTGACTGGGTTCTTTTTTCTTCTGTCCTGCTTCTCTTGGGAGCGGGGCTTTTAATTATTTATAGCATCGGTTCGCCCGAGTCACTTATGTTTTTTAAGAAACAATTCCTTTTTGCTATTTTTGGTTTCTTCGCGATGATTGGTTTGAGTTTTCTTGATTATAGAATTTTTAAGAATTCTTATGTTTTACTCGCTCTCTATTTATTATCATTGTTTCTCTTAACGGCGGTTTTATTCGCGGGGGAGGTAAAGGGCGCCTCCAGTTGGTTCCAGTTAGGTCCTTTGGGTTTTGAGCCGATAGAATTTATTAAAATTATCATTATTTTATTTTTGGCAAAATATTTTTCCTTGAGGCATATTGAAGTATATCAAACGCGTCATTTAATTGTTTCAGGCGCGTATATCGGATTGCCCGTAATAGCTGTTTTGCTTCAGCCGGATTTTGGTTCAATCCTGGTTCTGTTCGCCGTTTGGCTTGGTATAATTTTAATTAGCGGCATTAAGCTTCGGCATTTCATTGCTCTTATTTTGATCATGATTTTACTTTTTATCGGCGGTTGGTTTGGCGTTTTAAAGGATTATCAAAAGCAGAGAATTGCCACTTTTTTAAATCCATTAGAAGATCCATATGGGGGAGGGTATCATATTAATCAGTCGCTCATTGCCGTTGGTTCAGGTGAACTATTTGGCAGAGGGCTAGATTTTAGTCCGCAAGCCGGTCTCAAATTTCTACCCGAACAACACAATGATTTTATTTTCGCAACACTTGCCGAGCAGAGAGGACTGGTTGGAGTTTTTTATTTGTTAATTATTTTTGCTTTGTTGTTTTGGAGAATAATCAAAATTGCTCTGAACGCTACAAATAATTTTTCACGGCTTTTTGCCACGGGTTTTGTGATAATGATTTTCGCCCAAATGACAATCAATATAGGAATGAATATTGCGATTCTTCCTATCACAGGATTAACTTTGCCTATGGTTAGTTATGGAGGGAGTAGTTTATGGAGTATTTTTATAGGGATGGGTATTTTGCAGAGCATCAAGGCAAGGAGTTAAAATAGATACATAAAAGATACATAAACATTATAAAACATTAATAAATTAGCATACAAAACTATGAAATACCTTACTATCAAACAAGCATCTAAACTACTTCATGTCACTCCCTTGACTCTAAGAAACTGGGATAAAAAAGGAATTTTGAAACCATATCGCAATCCGGTTAATAATTACAGAGTTTATCGTATAGAGCAGATAGAAGAATTTTTAAGGCGGATAGACCTAAGTAAAGCGCGCCAAGCGCCAAGGAAGATGGATCTGTTTTAACAAATAATTTGTAATCAGGGGACTGTCCCTCGCGGCGAGGGACAGTCCCCGAAGAAAAACTGTTTCGCAAATTGTGAGCAGTTTTTTAATTTGAAAAATAAGGATTATCCCTAAATTAATCAGGGGGCTGCCCCCGAAGAATATAATTTATAAATCTTAACCCATAAGTGTGGATAACTTATTCCACCAAATTTTTATGCTGTTTGGTAAATATTTCGTTATCCGATAACCGATAGTCATTTTTGGCTTAAATGAACGAGAAATTCCTTAACAATTAAAAAATAAAACGACAAATTTTACCCTATCCGATAATATCGGATAGGGCGCTTGACAGCGCTTGTGGGTGGATTAAAATAGAGATAGTTATAAGCGCTTACTAAGATCTCATTTAATCCGTTTGCAATGCATTGCGGGCGGGAAAATTTCATAGGAGATCTTAGAAAAATTAAATTCAGTTTTCTGCAGAAAACCAGAATTCTTTTTGATATATTCATAAAGAATTCATTTTGGTTTTCTGCTTTTTATTTTATCTATTTTATGTACTGTTATTCACTCGCTCAATGCGCCTATCAAGATATAACATCAACCCTGTTGTTATTGCTTTTGGTTGCTCCATTTTTAGTTCTTGCGATTTATGGACGAAATTAAGGACAAAACAAATCCAGTTAAATATATTTCGCTTAAAGAAGCGTCTGAACTGTGTTCTTACTCGCAGGACTATTTGAGTTTGCGCGCGCGGCAAGGCAAATTAAAGGCGGCCAAAATGGGACGCAACTGGGTCACTCGCAAGGAGTGGGTTAAAGAGTATGTTGCTAAAGCGTCAAAGCCGATAGTAAGCGAAGCAACTAAGGAGAATATAAAAGAAATTAAAGAAATCTTAAAAGATGATCTTTTAATTGTCCCTAATTTATTTAGGTTAGGATATCTTAAACTCAAGCAAACGGAATTAAATTTAGAGAATTTGACAATTTCCCCTAAGAAACTTTTTGGGGAATTTGGATGGTTTGTGAATAAGGCGCAGTTATTGATTAACGCCTTTATTTTTCGCGCGGGACAGATGAGTAAGGAAATTGATTCGCGATGCGGTCGTTTAATTGGCTTATTTGACGCCTTTATTTCTACTCTAACAAAAAAGGGCGAAGAATTGGGCGCCGCCGCCGCTCAATTGTCTGAAAGTTTAAAAACTTATCGGGAAAAAATTATCCAGCCAAAATTCGCCTTAAGCGCTATTTTGACGATTTTAATTCTTTTGAGTTCGTTTTTACTTCTTAATGGCAAGGCGCGTGCCGACCTGGCGAATTGGGCGAATGATGCCGCTAATTTTGTTTACCTCCAAGGCAAAAATATTTCTATCGCGGTGGATAATATAGGAAGTTCAATCAAAAACGCGGGAAGCGCGACGGTTGAAGCCGTCAGCCAAGCGCCTCAATTCATTGAAGAAACAACTCAAAATATTGAGGAATTACCCTTTTTAATAAGTTCAACCGCTCAAAAGACAGTTCCTACCCTTAAGGATGGGGCGGAAATAAGCGTTAAGGGTCTTCAGAAAGGAATAGAGAGCGTTTTAGTGGCCATTGAAGAGGCGCCCGGCAAAGTTATTTCTTTCGCGCGCGAGTCAAAAAAGGCATTTGCGCGCGCAAGCCGGAAAAACGAGGAAATCAAATTCGCACTGAAATCAAACCTAAAAGATGGTTTTATCGGATTTCGGTCGAAAGTTGGCAATTTACCGGACCAAACGGTAAAATCTTTATTAAAAGCAAAAAATTTACCCAGTCAATTTGCTGAATTAGGACAAAATTTATATCAAAAAATAGAGCAAGTAAAAGTCCTCCCCCGGCAAATTAGCCAGTGGGGGAGGGGGCAAAAAACGTGGGCAGAGGAATTTTGCGCGGACTTATCATTTTCTGTTTCTGAAGAAATAAAAATAGCCATCTTGTATATTTCCGATGTTCCATCCGATATATCAAAGAAAATAGCAAACACTTATCTCTCGTCCATTAATATTGTTCAGGATTTATCCGATACGCTATCCGATACACCACAAAGGGCTGTAAATAAAACAAAAAACGCCTTTTTACCCATTCAAAAATCATTAGAAAAAGGGCGATTCGCGCTATTTATAAAAATAGGCGAAACGAGGATTTTCGCATCTCTCTTCTATAATGAAGTCAAAAATAACACCATTTTGCGGCCGACCAAGGTGGTAAAAAGCGGTCTTGGAATGATAGAACAAACAACAGCCAGCATTTTTGACTCTATCATCGCGCTTGGCGAAAAAACAGTTCAAATTTCCGATAAAATTCAAGATATCCTTGGCGAGACATATATTAAAGTTGCCGAGTTTTTAATTCCGGGATATTCATTTGACGAAACGGCGGAACTTTTACCGCAAAGAACAGTTATTACAAAAACAGAAGAGCCGATTATCCAGGAAGTGGTTAAACAAGTTCAGCAAATTACTCCCAAAGTGGTCATTACTGAAGTGACTAAAGAAAAAGTCATAGAAATTACGGAAACGGTCCAGTCGGCTGATTTAGTAGAAATTAATCAAGAATTGGAAGCTATTTCAACGAGAATTACTAATTTGGCGAGTCAAATTAGTTCTCGGATAGATTACACAACTCCTTCTTACACTCCTATTTATGTGCCTTCTTCTGGTATTCAAGTCAGCGGTCATGCCTTGCTGACAACTCTCAATGTGAGCGGTTCTGGCTCAATCGGCGGTTCGTTGTCGGTTCGCGGCAACACGGGCTTTGGAGACCCGAGTATTAGCACAGATACATTTAATGTTTATTCAACCGCCACATTCAGCGAATCGGCTTCGTTTAACAGTAGCGTCAGCGCCGCCAGTTTGGGTGCGGCGACATTAAGCATTAGCGGCGACGGGACAATCGCAGGTGTCTTAACCGCTGCGACGACGACTATAAGCGATTTGACGGTTTCTGGAAATGCTATCATTTCTGGCAACGCGACTACAACTGGCGCTCATTATATCAGCGGCGACCTGACTGTTGTTGGCGCCTTTAACCAATCGGGCGCAGCAGCTGGCTTTGCCACGACCACCATTGTTGGTGACTTTACTGTTCAAGACGCAGATGGCGCAGCTCATCTTTATGTCCAAAACAACACGGGCAATCTTGGCATAGGCACTACCACCCCCGACAGCAAACTAACAACTATTGGCAGAATTCACGCTTCCTCAACGACCGAGCAATTGCGGCTTTCTTACGATGTGGAATCTTCCAAATATGCCTCGTTCACGATAGACAGCAACGGCGACCTTAACATAGACCTCGCCGCAAACAACAGCACGACAACCATCTCCGACAACCTCTCCGTCCTCGGCTATCTCAATGTGGAAGGAAACGCAACAACGACGGGGAGTCAATACATTAGTAAGGACTTAACTGTGGATGGTGATTCCACTTTCAACGGAGCAATCACCCAAACAGGCAACCTCAACATCACCGGCTACGCCTCGACGACGGCGGGACTCTTCACCCAATCCAATATCCACGCGGGGGGAACTTTCTCGGTTGACGGCGCTTCCACTTTCAACAACAACTTAACCGTCGCGGGCGCGGGCAACATTCTCTTCTCCACCTCTGGAACCATTACCCAAACAGGCGCGGGACAAATTACATTGAACGGCAACATTGACGCGACCAACGGGTTAGATGTCACGACCGCCGACTTAACCGTCGGCGGAACCAACTTTGTTGTTAACCAAGGCACAGGCGCAATCACGATTCAAGACACCAATCTCTACCGCTCGGCCGCCAACATTCTCAAAACAGATGACGACTTCATTATTGCTCTCAACGCGACCACGACCGGCTCCCACTATATCGGCGGCGACCTCGGCATTCTCGGCAACGCTTCCACAACCGGCTCAATTAATGTAGACCAAAATCTAACCGTGGACGGAACCGGCAGTTTCGCCAGCGCGAAACTGACGATTGAT
>Ga0180009_10003405_pt1 | contig 18127 bp, 13 predicted proteins | sample OS_PC_MetaG_FD_123537 | JGI IMG/M metagenome (GOLD analysis project Ga0180009, IMG submission 123537) | Groundwater microbial communities from the Aspo Hard Rock Laboratory (HRL) deep subsurface site, Sweden - OS_PC_MetaG | ecosystem: Environmental > Aquatic > Deep subsurface > Groundwater... | reverse complement strand
GGCTTATTGGCAACAAGGGTTATGAATGTGCCTGTCCGCTCGGCAGCCCTGAATAAAATTTGTTTGATCACAACCGGGCACGCATCTGCATCCACCCATATATCCATTACATGCCCCTTTTATATCCGCATCATAACAAGATCAATTCCTATCGAAGATAGCGCAGAATCCGGCCTTGAAACGGTGAGGACAGATAGTCCGCATTGACAGGTTTTGTCTGGCTGTGGGAATAGCCAAGATTCACCATTTTTTTACTGAACTTTGCATGATGACCCCTCCCAGGATCCACAAGGATCACTTCGCATTGCGGCTTTGCATGCTGATCAATAAAACCGGACAACAGGTTGACATGGCAGCTTTCATACAAAAGGTCGCTGCCGATAACAAGATCAAACTTCCCCAGGCCGCAGTCCTTATCGCCCCATCCCATGCGGACAAAGGGTATTTTTTCACCCTTGTTCAGCAAAACGTTTTCCGCAAGAAACTGCTCTGCTTCCGGGTGATGGTCAGTGGCGGTGATATCTGCAAGGCGATGGTTGAGCACCAGGCTTGCCAGAGCAATGCCGCAGCCGACTTCCAGGATATGCTTTCCTGCAATGGTATAGTCAGACATAAGATGTGCCAGAACCTCGCCTGATTCCCAGACCACCCCGAACATCGGCCATGAGGCTGACGATATTCCCAGTTTTTCGGCAGCACCATCCACATCAAGATACTGCAGTAGGTTGCGCAAGGTCCGGACATGAATATCCACATCACCAAACTCAATGGTTTGATAGCAAACGCGCAGCAAAGACATAAAACTCCCATAAAAAAAGATGATACACAGCACGCTTACTCTTAAACCGGATTTGCCGCGTAAAATTGTTATTATATACGGATTCTCCTTATTTAGCCAATGAATAATCCAACTGCTCCGCGGTCTTTGATCCTATTCCTTCCGATTTTCCAGAATATCCAGGACCTTTTTGCACTGGTTTTCCGCCCGTGTTTTCATGTCTTTGGCAAGCTTAACAGTCTTGGTTTTAAACGTTTCATCTGTAATGTCTGTCATGTTGATCATGACATTTCTATAGGCTCCCCAGATACCGGTTTCAAGGGCTTTTGCCCCGACTTGTACATCGGATTTTGACGCAAGATTTCCACATCCGGCAATCTCCACCATGGCATCCCAGGCAGCATCCGCAAGCCTCATTGTGGTCAAGGGAATATCAATTGCTTTTTTCAAGCCCTGCTGCATCTTTTCAAATTTGAGTTTCTTTTCTTCCCTGGTTTCTTCAGGCAGGCGCAGGGCCTGCACATAATCATTAAACGCATCTGTATCCGCATCAATCATGGGAATCAGGGCGCGGGCAGCATGGTGAAGGGGCGGAACAATCCTGCGCAACCTTGCATCAAGATCTTCAAATTTGCGAACTCCAAGGGTGAGTTTGGCCACCATGGAACCCAATCCTGCACCAATGGCAGCAATAGCAGCAGAAGCAGATCCGCCGCCAGGGGCTGAACTTCTTGAGGCCACTTCCTGGATAAATTCTCGGACTGTCATCCCTGCCAGGGGTTCAATCTTTTCTTGGGCAATTATATACTCGATGATTTTCTCTTTTGGATTGAACGGCGCAACAGAATTTAATCCCAGACGTTCTATGGCAAGCCGGACCTTCTGGTCTTCGTCCAGGACAAAAAGATGCTCTTTTTCAATATAATAGTCTGCCGCCATGAGGATGGCTTCCAAAGGGACCACGCCTACAATTTCAGATCCTGTTACCGCGACATTCAGTTCTTTGGCATCTTTTTTAACTTCTTCATACAGCACATGGGGCGGGGTAACATGGTAATTGTTCAAATTGACCGTGACCTGGGCAAGGTTGTAATCTTGAACATACCATCCCATGCCTTTGACTTCCTTGAGCCGTCCGGGTTCATCCGGGCCGCGGCCGGCTTCCCGAAGATTCAAGGCTATCCGGTGGGCCTGGTTGGGTGTGGATAACAGATTGACATTATAGGCAATCAGAAAAAACCGTGCCCCTGTGACCGTAGCCCCCCACTCAGGGACAAATTTTGCAGGCCCGAAATCCGGTTTCCATTCTTTTGTGGTGATTCTGTCTTTTATGCCTTCATATTGCCCTTCCCTGATCTGGGGAAGTGTTTTCCGGTATTCAAGGGTTGCGGACGCTTCATACAGATAGATGGGAATGCCAAGCTCACTGGCTGCACGGCTGCCGAATTCCTTTGAAATCTCAATGCATTCTTCCATGGTTACGTTGGCAACAGGGATAAACGGGCAGACATCCATGGCTCCCATTCGATGATGTTCCCCTGTGTGGGTTGTCATGTCAATTTTTTGTCTTGCCACCCGGGCAGCGTTCAAGGCACCCTGCACAACGGCCTCAGGATCTCCCACAAATGTGTAGACCGTTCTGTTGGTGGATTTTCCGGGATCAACATCCAGAAGGCGACAGCCTTTGGTCTGTCCAATGGCCTGGGCAATGGCGTCTATGGTTTCCTTATTGCGGCCTTCACTAAAATTAGGGACACACTCGATTATTTTTTTCATACCAGTATATTTCCTTTATCATGGTTGACACTTTACTTTATTTGCATTGTTTTATCATAAAGCAGACAACTTGTATAGACAGGTATAGCTTTTTTGATTAATTTTTTTTCAGTGAAGGAAACCGTGAGCTGTCTGTGTGGGGGTAGAACTTGGCTCCGGAAAACATGTTCATGAATTCCTGGTTGACATTCAGTTCAATGTAGGTGATGGATTTTTGAATCTTCATGATCCGTTCAAAAGCCTCCGGAGTTTTCAGCAACACCTTTGCCCCGCCAAGAGAACTGTTTCCCAGCACCTCAAAGGTGTCAAGGGAGATATCCGGGAGCATGCCAATGGAGATGGCAGAGACAGGATTGATAAATGATCCGAATGTTCCTGCCACATAAAACTTTTCCAGGGCTTCAAATTCAAGGCCGGCTGTATTTTTTACAATCACTTCTAAGATGGTATACATGGCCGCCTTTGAACTGGTCAAAGAATTTAAGTCCACCTGGCTCAGACAGATGGGATCGCCTGTTGCTGAATGATCCGGGTCCACAAGGATAAAATAGGTGATCCCGTCTTTTTCATACAACCGGTTCCGGCAGGCCGGCTCAAAGAATTTCCCCCTGATATCGATGCGGTTTGATAAAAAGAGGCTGGCAGCCAGATCAATCATTCCGGAACCGCAGATGCCCACCGGTTTTTTATCGTCTATGGCATGAACCATAAGCTCCCGGGTATCAGGATCAATCCAGACCTTGTCGATGACGCCTGGTTTTGCCGTCATGCCCATTTTACTGACCCCGCCCTCCAGCGCCGGCCCTGCAGCTCCGGCACAGGCAAGAAGAAAATCCCGGTTTCCAACAACGATTTCTGCATTGGTTCCCACATCCACCATGAGGCATGGATTTTCTTTCTGGTCAAGATTGGAAAAAAGAATGCCTGAAATCAGATCACCGCCAAAATAGGACCCGATATTGGGAAAGAGAAATACCCGTCCGTTTTCATTTATATCAAGGTTCAGATTGCGGGCCGGTTGTGTATCCGGGATATTCACGCAGGGGATATAGGGTTCCTTGATGATTTCAAAAGATTCAATCCCTAAAAACAGGTGGGTCATGGCGGTGTTGCCGGCACCAGTGACAAGATAAATGTCCTGTTTTAGGTATCCATGCGCTTTACACAAAGCAGCCATATGATTGTTTACCGCATCAATGACCAGATGATTCAGTTCAGAAAGCCCTGAGTTCTTATTGGAATAATGAATTCTTGCCAGTACATCCGGCCCGATGACGGCCTGGGGATTGTCAAATCCTGTTTCACCGATCTCAGCCCCTGTTTCAAGGTCTATCAAGGCCATCACGATTCTGGTGGTGCCGATATCAATGGCTGTGCCCAGAACCGGTCTGCTTGATTCTGGATCCAAAAGATCCACCAGTATCCAGGAATACCGGTCTTTAAACAGGACTGCTTTTGCTAAAAAACCCCATGATCTTAAATTTGAAGGCAGTTTTTTAAGCACATGCAAAGGGACCCTGATGTGATCCGTCTTTAGCTCTTTTTTAAGGCAGTGCTCCAGCCGCTGGGCATCTGCCGTGTTATCGGATAAACTCGGGGTTGAAACCAGAATCGTCCGAACAAATCCGTTTTTTAACATCATTTTCGCAACTTCTCCAGACGTGCCTTTACTTTTGGAAAATAATTGAGTTCTGTATGGGGCAGAAACAAGGCTCCCATATAATGATCCATATAGGACGCGGTTGATGCCAGCTCAAAGTTTGTCATCATGTTGACGACCTTTGCCACGTCCTGGCGAAGCGCATTGGTCAGAGAGTTGATCTTGCAGCCCAGAAGAGACCCGTTGCCGAGATAGGTTACTTTTTCCGGTTCAATTTCAGGCAAAAGGCCTATGGTAATGGCACTTTGCAGATCCACATAACTGCCGAATCCACCGGCCAGGATAATTCGTTCAATATCCTTTATCTTCAGCCCGATTTCCTCAAGCAGGGTCAATGCCGCACTGTACATGGCGCCCTTGGCCCGGATCAAATTATCAAGGTCTGGTTCTGTAATGGTAATATCCCTCTCTATCTGGGTGTCTTCCTTATACACGAGAACATATTCCCAGATGCCGTCTGTCTGACGGATTCTGGGTGTCCCAAGGGTCTGGTTGAACTTGCCCCTGGAATCTATGACACCAATTTCCAAAAGCTTTGCTGCAAGGGTTATCAGGCCGGAACCGCAGATCCCTTTTGCTTTTTTATTTTCCACAGTGATGATCATGGGCTCATAGGTTTCAGGATTTATGGAAAAATCTTCAATCGCCCCTTTGGTGGCCCGCATGCCGAATTTTACGCCCCCGCCCTCAAAAGCAGGGCCTGCAGAAGCTGCTGTACAGACCATCCAGTCCTTGTGCCCAATGGCGATTTCCGCATTGGTTCCGATATCCATGTACAAGGTCAGTTCGCTTTCCCTGTACATGCCCGAAGCCATGATGCCGGCAATCACATCACCGCCGACATAGCTTGAAACCCCGGGATAGATCAGGGCAATGGTATGATCTGCCAGGGCAATACCGATCTCATTTGCCCGGAACGGCGGATACATGATGGACGCCGGCACATAAGGGTCGCGACGGATATAGCTGGGATTTATCTTTAACAGCAGCTGGGCCATGGTGGAGTTTCCGGCAAGGGTAATCGTGGTGACCTCATGTCTGCCGATTTTTCCTTGTTTAAGAATTTTCTCAATTATTTTATTAATGGTTTCAATCACTTTTTGATGAAGGATTTCAAGGCCGCCGTCCTTTTCAGCAAAAATTATCCGTGAAATCACATCCTCGCCATAACTGATCTGGCTGTTGAATTCACCGTGCTGGGAAAGGACCTCACCAGTCTGCAGATCAAGGGCTTGCCCAAAAACAGTGGTGGTTCCAATATCAACGGCAATGGCAAAATTCCTGGTGCTGGTATCAGAGGGCTCAATATTAACGATTTCATTTTTACCGTCTTTTCGAACCGGTCGGACAATGGTGGCCGTGACCTTGAAGTCTCCCTGCCGGATGATATCCGGAATCTTTCTGATAAGATCCAAATTCATGGTGAGGCGATGCTCATTGTGATGGATGCGAAGGTGATTGATAATTCTGGTCACATCTGCCTGGTTATCACCGGTCGTTGCCGGATCCAGTTCAAGATAAATTTTTTCCACCGGTGGAATAAACAGCCCGTCCTGCCTGAGTTCGTTAACATCTGAATACGTGGCTTTTGCCGTGTGGCGGCTGCCGGTCTGCTCGTTCAACCGGCTGGTATCTATCTGGGACTCAATGGGAATTCGTACCACAAGGTCAGAGGCGATGTTGGACACACATGCCAGCCGATACCCTTTTTCCTGATCATCATTGGAAAGCTGTTCTGAAATCCCGCCTTCAACCGTTCCCTGTTCAATCAATACCCTGCATTTGCCACAGACACCCCCGCCGCCGCAGGACGCGTTAATGTGAACGCCGGCCTCCATGGCCGCCCGGATCAGGGTCTCCTTATCATCAACCTTGACACTGATATTATGGGGTAAAAATTTCACTGAATATGTCATTGTTACATCCTTATATAATACGTTTACTGTAAATCAAAGCAACACCAGCAAAGTATAAGCTTTCTCACCCCTGTTTGGCAAGTTAAGAGGATTTTTATATTAAAATTTTACACTGGTAGTTGCGAATTTGCATTGAATTTTTCAATTCTTTATGAAACTATGATGCAAATGTGAATAAAAGGAATTTAATAAATATTACCGATTCATCAAAAGGAAACCAAAATGAAAACAATTGATGAAGCCAAATTAAAAGATATTGTTGGCGAGCGCAACATCAAAACAGATCCTTCCGACCTGTATGTTTACGGATCAGACTCTTCTGTACATCATGCCATGCCTTGGGCGATTGTCAGGCCTCAAACGATTGCTCAGGTCCAGAAAATCATGCAATATGCAAATGAAAATATTATCCCTGTTATTGCCCGGGGTGGCGGTTCGGGAATGTGTGGTCAGACCGTTCCGATCCAGGGCGGAATTATGCTGGATATGAAGGGAATGAACAAGATACTTGAAATCAACCTTAAAGATGTATATTGCCGGGTTGAATCCGGTGTTGTTGACGATGATCTCAACCTTGCCCTGAAACAATACGGGGTCTTTTATCCTGCAACACCTGCATCCAGCAGGATTGCCACCATTGGTGGTGAAATTGCCAATAATGCCAGCGGAGTCAGATCTGTAAAATACGGGGCAACAAGGGATGCCGTCCTTGGCATGAAAGTTGTCCTGGCAAACGGTGATCTTGTCACACTTGGCTCCCATACAAGGGTTGAAGCCTCAGGGTATCAGATTCACAAGCTCATGGTGGGGTCTGAAGGTACCCTGGGAATTGTGGTTGAAGCTACTTTAAGCTTTGTTCCGATCCCGGAATTCAGATGCATGGGGATTGCCAATTTTGATTCCCTCAAAGATGCCGGGGAAGCCATTGGATCTATTATGGCCTCGGGTTCGATTCCGTCCATGCTGGAACTGGTGGACTCCGTTGCGATAAAAGCGGTGAACAAAACCATGAATCTGGGTCTGAAAGAGGTTGCCGCAGCATTGATCTTTGAAGCAGACGGCATGGTAAAAGAAGCGGTTGATTATGAAATCAACAAAATGAAAAAAACCTGTGAGAAACACAATGGCCAGGATATCTATGCCAGTTATGATCCAAAGGAACGGGCAAAAATTTTCCTGGGCCGCAAAAAACTGTTTCCAGCACTCTCAAAATATGACGACAATCTTGCCAGTACATCTCTGGCAGATGACATGGCCGTTCCCTATTCAAAAATGGCGGAAATGGCCGGGAAAATCCATGAAATCGCCGCCAAGAACAATATTGTCATGACAGCTTACGGTCATTGCGGTTCCGGGTGTATGCACACCAAAATTTTAATGGATACAAAAAGAAAAGACCAGTGGGATTCCGCCAAAAAGGCGATCACTGAAGTTTATGACTATGTCCGGTCAGTTGGTGGAACCACCAGTGCAGAGCATGGCATCGGAATTTCCAAGGCTGAATCATTCAAAGTTGAAAAATCAGATTCATTAAATATTCTGGCTGGTATCAAAAAAGCATTTGATCCCAATAATATTCTGAACCCGGGCAAGCTCTCACAGGCCCCGGAAAACTGGGTGACCGCAACCAACCTGAGATATTCTGTGAACAGTTAAATAAAAGAGGTTAATTCCATGGAAAATAAAATAAAAGAATTCAAAAATCTTGAAAAATGGCAGGGCACATTGGCCAATTGTATCCGGTGCGGATACTGTTTTGAACATTGCCCCATGTTCAAGCACTCAGGCTGGGAATCCGATGCACCCAGGGCAAAAATAATTACTGCTTTCGGCCTGCTATCAGGGGAAATTGAACCTTCCGAATCTGCTGCAGATAAAATGTTTTCGTGCTTTTACTGCAAACGATGTGAGGCCGCCTGTTCTTCAGGCGTTGCCCTGACGGAGATTTTTACCGATACCAGAAAAGACCTTGTTGAAATGGGGCTCCACGGTCCCGGGACAACATCCATTACAAAACTCAATTGTGCCCGGTGTCTCATTTGTGTCGGGGCCTGTCCCCATGAAGCAAGAGCTTATGACGGTAAAGGCATTGCCACTGATCCTTCCAAATGTCAGGCCTGCGGCATCTGCCTTGAAGTCTGTCCAGCCGGTGCTGCTAAAATCGAAAATGACTTTGGAACCGGCAGGGATGAACTCATTGAGAGGGCGACGGCCTTCTTGAATACCCATGATGCGGCCAAAGCCATTGTTTTTGCCTGCAACTGGTCCTATTACCCCGAGCTTCAGGCATCGGTGCTGCCGGATTCCGAAACAAAGGACAAGAGTTATGAAATCCTTGTGAACATGTGTGGCGGACGTCTTGAAGCCCATCTGCTGATGGCACCGTTTCTGCATAATGCATGGGGAGTAATGGTTGCCTGCTGCCCTGACGATCAGTGTCAGCACAATGGAAATCTAAGGGCTAAAAAGATCGTTGAAAGCCTTCACAATACCTTTAAAAGTATTGATATTGATCCTGAAAGAATTCAGCTCGTCCAGATCCCGGCGGGTGACAAGACATTATTCCAGGCTGAAATTGATACCTTTGTTGACAAGCTCAATACAATGGGTCCCATACGTTAAAGGAGTATTTCAATGAAAATAGATGTTCCCTATGGGAAAGACGGATCCATGTCGGCAACCATCAGTGATGATGTAAAGGTTAGTTTTCTTGAAGCAAATGATGTTGAGATCGGTGATGAAGATGAAAATATAAAATCTGCCATCCAAAACCCCATCAACAGTAAGGGCTTTAAAGATTTTTTAAGTGATGCAAAAAAGGTGCTGGTGATTGTGAACGACGCCACAAGGCCCACGCCCACTAAAAAGATATTAGAGTTTATCTTTGATGACTTAAAACAGACTAATTTTAATTTTATCATTGCAACCGGTGCCCACCGGGGTCCGTCAGAAGAAGAATATGTTCAGATCTTTGGTTCCTATTATCAGGAAATTAAGGACAAAATTATTGTCCATGATGCCAGGGCAAAAGAAGACATGGTGTTTTTGGGTAAATCCACCAACGGCACCGAGATGTATGTTAACAAGGCTGGTGTTGAAGCAGACAAGATTATTATCATCTCCTCTGTGGAACCCCATTATTTTGCCGGATATACCGGCGGCAGGAAATCCTTTCTGCCGGGGATTGCTGGGTATAAAACCATCGAACAGAACCACAAGCTTGCCCTGGTTCCTGAAGCAAGAGCCTTGGCCCTTGACGGCAACCCGGTACATGAAGATATGATAGATGCCATTAAAACCGTAAAGCAGGAAATCTTTTCCATCATGACGGTTTTGGATAAACACCATAAAGTGTATGCCACCTGCTGCGGTCATATTAATGATTCGTTTCATGCTGCCATCGACCAGGCAAACGAGGTGTTTGCAGCCCCGTTAAAAGAAAAGGCAGATATTGTCGTGTCTGTGGTGAAGTTTCCCCAGGATATTGACCTGTACCAGGCCCAGAAAGGTATTGATAATGCAAAGCTGGCCCTGAAGAAAGACGGTATCATGATTCTTGTGGCAAAATGCCGGTGCGGGATCGGCGGCAAGGCCTTTGCCGATCTTTTGGGCTCAAGCGATACGCCAAAAGCAGCCCTTGACACCATTGAGAAAGGATATGTTTTAGGATATCACAAGGCCGCTAAAATGGCTGAAATTGGACTTTGGGCCCAGATGTGGGGGGTAACGGATGTAGAACCTGCCGTTATTTCAAAATTATTTATTAAACCTTACAGCGATCTTCAGACAGCACTTGACCAGGCCCTTGAAGAAAAAGGAAATTCAGCCAGCGTCCTGTTCTTGATGGATGGCGGACTGACCGTTCCTTTAGTTAAATAAAACTTATCATAAAGAAAGCCTGATATGCAGTATTCATATCAGGCTTTCTTATTTTCTTACCTTTATGACAATTTTGTGTCGATAAAACATTCAGTTTTAACGAAAGAATATGATCTGGGGATTTTTCAGTTCAAGCTATATTTTTTTAATCTGGCATACATCCGGGATCTGGATACACCAGATATCGTACATGCTTTTTCCACATTGTGATGGGTAAATATCAGAAGTGCTGCCAGATATTCTTTTTCCGTATTCTCCAACCAAACTTTCAACAAGGGGAATTCTCCGTTAGAATAGTCTTGTGACTTTATTTTTTTATTTCCTGCAGTATGAATTAATGAATTTCTTATCACCTTTGCTTTTACATATGACGGCAAGTGTATGGAGTAAAGTGTGGGTTCGTTTTTAGCAGACGCAATAGCCTTGTCAATTGCATTAATCAGCTCTCTGACATTTCCCGGCCATTCATAGGCACCAATAATATCTATAAATTCAGGGGAAACCCCCTTGGTTTCAATGCTGTATTTTTTACAATACTGATCCATGTAAAACAAGGCGATTTTAATGATATCTTCTTTCATATCTTTTAAAGACGGCAGATGGATACCAATCCCTCTTAATTTAAACAAAAGATCTTTTCGAAACTTTCCCTGATCGCTTAACTCATCAAGATTTTTGCTGCTGGCTGCGATTACTCTGAAATTACTTGTTTTTTGCTTTATACCCCCCACCGGGGTTAAGATCTGGTTCTCCATTACCCTCAGAAAGGATCGCTGGATCTGTAAAGGAAGCTGGGATACATCCTCTAAAAACAGGGTTCCCTTGTCCGCTTGTTTTACCAATCCTGTTTTATGGGTTACAGCGCCTGGGAACGCTCCTTTTTCATGTCCGAACAGCACGCTCTGGGCAACCGTATCGGTGATGGCTGAACAGTCGACGATAACAAAATTATTTTTACGGCGGTCGCTGTTTAAATGGATGGTTTTTGCAAACAGCTCTTTTCCTGTTCCCTGCTCTCCTGTTATCAGCACATTGGTATCTGAATATGCAGCGATAGAAACTTTATCAAGGCAGGATTTTATTTCTTCCGACCCACCAATGATACCATTGCGTTTTAAAATACCGGGAGTTGACACATTGCCTTTCTCTTTTCGAAAGTCTAATGCTCGACTGACCTGGAGGTTAAGTTCCTGTCTTAAAAAAGGTTTTTCAAGATAATTCCAGGCGCCGCTGTTAATTGCCATTTCAGCCCCGTCCGGATCACTGTCACCGGTGATAATGATAATTTCAGGAGAAGATGGGGTTGCTTTAATTTTTTTGATAAAATCAAGCCCGTTGGCATCCGGAAGGTTTACATCAAGAAAAACAATATCAAACATCCCGTTTTTCACCAACTCCAAACCGTGTTTTCCTGTTAATGCGCAACGCGTCTCATGGCCGATTTTTTCCATCATCTTTGCCAAAATATCGCAAATCACTTTATCATCATCAATAATCAGAACATCTGCCATAGCTTATACCCGGGATAAAAACAATTTTACAAGTTCAAACAAGATCCTTAAGATAACGAATATAACGGAACAACCCTGTCATGGAATAAAGAACAAAAAATCTGTAACAATACCTTTCTAGTACATGATCACAGGATTGATGTCAAATGCCATGAAAAAATAAATAATGAAAACAGGGGTGAAAAAGGAAAGGAAAATTTAAAGGGGCCTTTTATCAATTTCAAGGCCCCTTTAAACACTGTTTTAAACGATGCTAAAGATCGTTAATTGCTTCTGTGAGTGACGGCATAAACTCAAGGATATCTTGAACAATACCGACATCAGCCACCTGGAAGATGGGTGCTTTGGGGTTCTTGTTAACCGCAACAATAAACGGGTTGCCCTTTACACCGCCCAGATGCTGGAAAGAACCTGAAATCCCCATGGCCATGTAGACTTTTGGTTTAACGGTTTGGCCGGATGTTCCGACCTGTCGTGATTTTTCAAGCCATTTTGCATCAACAATAGGCCTGGAACATGAAACAACTGCGTTCATCGCTTCGGCAAGTTCCTGTGCAATTTCAATATTTTCTTGTTCTTCAATACCGCGACCAATGGATACCAGTACATCGGATTTGGTAATATCAACATCACCGACTTCTGCTTCTACAATTTCAAGGAATTTTCTTTTTGCTGAAAGATCTCCTGCATCACCGGATTTATCGATGACTGACCCTGAAGCTGATCCTGGTTCAACAGGGGCAAAAGATCCGGGCCTGACCGTCATGACAGCCCCTGATGAGATGTCAATGGCCACATGGGTGCTGACAGCCCCGCCAAGTTCCTGGCGAACCGCTTTTAAAGTTGTTCCGTCTATCCCCTCAAAATCAACGATATCTGCTGCATAGGCAGATTCCATTTTAACGGAAAGGCCGGGAGCCAGATCCATTCCAAAGGTGTTGTGTGCCACAAGAAAAATAGCATCTGAAGGAATAATATTGACCAATGCTTTTCTGACAACATCTGCATTTGGATAGGCAAGCTCAGCATTGTCGATTTTTATGACCTGCGAATAAATAGCTGTCATATCGTTGGCAACCTTATCCAGGTCTGCGCCTGATCCTGTTACAACAGCGGTTAAGGATGCACTTGCATCAATTTTCTTGGCAGCTGAAGGATATTCCAGGGCCACATCTTCAGCAGCACCGTCTTTAAATGGAATGTATGCAAAAATCTGTGTCATGATTAGAGCCCTCCTTTTGCTTTAAGCTTCTCAATCAGCTTTTCTATTATCTCATCAGTGGAGCCTTCAAGCATTTCAGCACCTTCACCCGTATCGGGTACAAAATAATCAACCCGCTTTGTTTTTGCACCGGCTTCACCTACAGTGTTTACATCAATCCCCAGGTCAGATGCTGCCTTTACAGGGATATCAACACTGGCAACTTTCCTGATACCGCGGATACCCACATAACGGGGCTCATTAATACCGGTCTGGATGGAAAGGACACAGGGAAGCCCAATTTCATTCATTTCCTGGTTTCCGCCCTCGATTTCTCTTCCAACTATTATGCTGCCATCTCCCACTTGAATTTTATTCACCAGGGATGCATAGGGTATCTCCAGCATTGCTGCCAGCATTCCGCCAATCTGACCTGCCCCTTCATCGGCCTGGGCCCCTGTCAGGATAAGGTCGTAACTGCCTTTTTTAACCTCTGCTGCAAGGATGCCGGCAATTCCCCTGCCGTCAGATCCTTCAAATGCATCATCTGAAAGGAGAATGCCGTTATTGGCACCCATTGCCATTTCACGTCTCAATACTTCTTCTGATTCATCATCACCAACCGTGATAACCGTCACATTCCCACCAACTTTATCCACAATCTGGATCGCTTCTTCAACTGCATAGTTATCCCATTCATTCACTGAATAAACCAGATCATCCCGATCAAGATCATTGCCGGCACTGTTGAGTTCAAATTCATTCTCAGCAGTATCCGGGACTCTCTTGACACATACCAAAATTTCCATTATTGCCTCCTTTAAATCAATTTCCCGTACAGATTTGTAAAAATTTTAAAAACCTGCAACTCGTTTATTTTATGCAAGATGCTGCTCAATGAGTTCTGTAAAATCCAAGGCTTCCATCTCTCCTTCTTTTCCTGCAACTTTAATCGCATCCTGGATATTGACCAGGCAGAAAGGACAGGCAGTTACAATGACAGTAGCTCCGGCCTCAGCAGCCATATTGACCCTTAAAACACCCATTCTTGTTTCTTCTTCCGGTTCATAGAAAAGCATCAACCCGCCGCCGCCGCAGCAGAAAGACCGATCCCGGCTCTTTTCAAGTTCAACTCTCGTCAACCCGTCAATGGCATCCAATACCTTTCTGGGTTCCTCATAAATTCCATTATGCCGCCCCAGGTAGCAGGGATCATGATAAACATAAACCTTGTCAGGGTTCTGACAGGGTTTAAGGTCAAGTTCACCTGTTGCAATTTTTTCAGCCACCACCTGGCTGATATGCTTTACCGGCGGCAGGTTATTGTAATCGTTTTTCAGCGCATTATAGGCATGGGGGTCTGCTGTTACAATCTGTTTGACGCCGCTTTCCAGAATCGCTTCAGTATTTTGTGCTTTCAGATCCTGGTACAGCATCTCCTCACCAAACCGCAAGACTTCATTACCGCTGTCTTTTTCAAGTTTTCCTAAAATTCCAAAATCAACACCTGCTTTTTTAAGGATAAGGGAGGTCCGTCTTGCAATCTCCTGAATATTATCATCATAGGATGTGATACTGTCCACAAAATAGAGGGTATCTGCTTTTTCCCCATCAAGATCTTTGACCTGACACAGTGCACTGAACTCTTTATCCGTTGCCCATTCCGCCCGTTTTTTCTCCATTTTCCCATAAGGATTACCCCTTTTTTCAAGGGCTTTCAAGGGTTTTTGAAGGGACTGAGGCACCAGGCCTTCATCGACCATTCCTCTTCTTAAGTCAACCATCTTGTCGATATATTCGATCCCCAACGGACACTCTTCTTCACAGGCCCCGCAGGTGGTGCAGGACCAGATTTCATCTTCCGTATAAATATCTTCCACCAACAGTTTGCTCTTATAGATTTCACCTGACAGCGGATAATTTTTAAACATCAAATCTCTGGCCTTGATCGTAATAAACCTTGGAGATAAGGGACGCCCCACTGCATTGGCAGGACACTGATCAGAACACCTGCCGCAATCAGCGCAGGAATAAAAATCCAGCATATGCTTCCAGGTAAAATCTTCAAGTTTTTTCACGCCAAAAGACTCTAAATCATCCAGTTTGTCCTCGGTAATCCCATGCATGACCGGTTTGATATTACCTTTTTTAACCCGCATGAAAAATACGTTAAAAACAGACGTAATCACGTGGAAATGCTTTCCCAGGGGTAAAAAACACAGAAAAAAGAAAAAAGTGATATCATGGACAAAATAGGAAAAGATATGAAGTCCCTGAAGAATATTTTGGGGAGCGGATGCCAGCATCCCCTTAAATATCCAGACCAGGGACAAGGGCGCTAAAAAATGCTCCTGGCCTGCATGCTGCAAATCAAATGCAATCTGGGAAGCTTCAAAAAGACTTTCTGAAATCATAAGGGTTGAAATAATGCCTAGTACAAAAACAGCTTCACCTGTATGGTCTTTGCCGTATTTTTCCGGCACGGCATATCGTTTGGGTTTATAGATGCCCCTTCTGACGGCTGCAATAATACAGGCGATCAGCACAAAGGTTGCGGCATAATCCTTGATAAAATTATAGATAGCCCCCAAAAGCCCGCCAAACCCCGGCAATACAAATCCATCTGAAACACCGATAATGACAAGGGATGTCGAACGGATGGACAGGATGAGAAACCCTGCAAAGATGAAAATATGAAGCACCCCTGCCAGCATGTATCGGGGTTGCCGTATCTGCCCCAGCCAGACAACAACAAGATTCTTGACCCGTTTGCCGATCTGGTCAAACCGGTTATCCGGGTTTGCCCGTATAAGCGGTGCAATCCGCCTGGCCATGATATATGTAAACAACCCAATCCCGATGATCGGTAAAATAAATGACAATATTGCTGCGGGAAATATCCCGAAAAATTTAAAACTTGCCGGACCGATTATTGAAGTCATACCTTGTTACCTCCAAAATATTTCTTAAACTTATGAATACTGACTCAAGATGCTTTAATAAACATGACAGAACACGTCAAGCAAAAAGCCGAGTTCAAAAAAATTATATCATTCAAATACTATATGGCATTTATTATCCTTTGACACCGGTCAGATAAAGGTCCACTAAAGGATCGGCCATTGAAACCAGATCATACCTGCCGTCGGCAGACACCCAGGTACTGATGACGCCTTCCACTGCACCCAGAATAAATCGTTTTACAAGACCGACAAAAAGGTCCTGGCGCATGGATCCTTCAATCTGGCCCTGTTCAATAATATCCGACAATAGATCCAGGTACATTTTTGATATATCTTTGATTTGAGATTCAATATCCCTTAAGTATCTTACTTCCGACTGAAAAATAATTGCCATGTTTTTATCATTTTGAAATTCCGCAAGATGGCACCGAATCAACTGTCGCAATTTTTCTTCGGCTGTTTTAGCCCCTTCAACCGCAGCATGCATTTTTTTAAATACAACATTGGTTTTAAAATTAATAAACTGGTAGAGAATATCGTCTTTGTTTTTGAAATACAGGTATAATGTGCCATCTGCCACACCTGCCTTAGCTGCTATCTGTGATATGGTTGCTTTGTAAAATCCAAATTCCGCAAACACGGCACCAGCGCTGTTAAGTATTTTATCATATTTTTCCGATTTGTTTTTCTGCAAACGTTTTTACCTTTCAAAAATATAAATGAATAAAGATTCATTATCTAACTAAAGATTTTTATAAATGTCAAGCAGATAATAATTATATTTAAAATTGCATGCAAATAAATTTTGTCTTTTTTTACAGATAGTTATAAATAAACACGGTTTTTTGTTTTAAAAATAGTTTTGATTTTATCTTTAAATAATGTCCATGAATACTTATTCATTCTTAAAAATCGGCCAAAGGCTCTTGATTTTAGGTATCAATAATAATACATAATGATGATAATATATTATTTGACTTGGAATTTCATACTACCAGGGAGGGAAAGATGACGTCTACCAGATTTTCACACGATTTCGAAACCGCACTTGATCTTGGCAGACCCCCTAACATAAAAAAACTATTTCCCAATTCAAAAGCACTTCTTGTCAGTGGAAAATATATAGATCTGGCCATGTTGATCAAGAAAAACTGCATGACCATAGCAGCAAACGGGCGCAACTCTTTTGTGATTCGGGGTACCCTTGCTGCTGCCCAACGTGCAAATGCAGCGATTATTATTGAGATTGCCAGATCAGAAGGTGGAACCAATGCCTATTGTGCAGTGAATTTGTGGAATATTGCCAGACAGACAGATGCGTTTATGAACGAACTTGGCATTACCATTCCTGTCGCTATCCATGCAGATCATTTCGGCATTAAAACACCTGAAGATATTGAACCTGCAAAAACAGAAATTGTGTCTTTATTTGATGCCGGAATTACCTCCATTGCCATTGATGCCTCCCATATGCCCGATGACCAGAATCTTCTGGCAAACATTGAATTGTTTCCCTATATCCCTGACTGGGCAGGGTTGGAAACAGAAGTCGGTGAAATCAAAGGCAAGTTAGGTCTTTCCACTGCCCAAGAAGCCCTCTTCCTTATCCAGGGACTCAACGCCCACAATATTTTCCCTAACTGGATTGCATTGAATAATGGTACAACCCATGGCATTGAAGCCAGTGATACAGGTATCAATGTGGAACTGACTGCTCAAATCCATGCGGCACTATCCAGATATAAAGTATCCGGCGCACAACACGGCACATCCGGGAACAGTTCGGAACGGCTTCGTGAAATAGCCTCAAAAACCCGGACGACCAAAGCCAATGTGGCAACTGCCCTGCAGATGATCTCATGGGGTCTATCGGTCAATGATTACGGGAATGCCATCATTGATAACGAAAATTTTATCAAAGAAAAAGACAAGGGTGTTTCAGAAAATATGTGGGCAAAAGTTCAGACCTATGCAACGGCAAATGATTTAAAAGGCGGCAACATTAAAGCAATCAACCTTCCCTTTGAAAACAGATTCCTTGCTCAGCCAAAGGAAATTCGGGACAGAATGTCAAAAAATGTTGAAAATTTTGTTTATGGTCTGTTAACCACTGTATTTAATGCTAGGGATACTGCCCCAATCGTCATTAATGAAATCTTAAAAAGCAAATCCCATGACCCAGGCATCACGGCTGAAAAAATTGAAAAAAAAGAGGACTGGACAAAAGAAAAAATAATTGAAAACGCGTCCAGAATCGATGGTGACAAAGGTCCAAAGGGAAATTTTGATGATTAAAATAAAAATTAAAGTTTTAATTTTCTCATACCGATAACTGTGTTTAAGGAGAAAATTAATGCAGATACCGTCATATCAGATACAGAATGTCCTGAAAGTTTACTCACGACAGTTGAGCCAGGGCAAAATACTGAGCAGAAACAAATTC
>Ga0180009_10003404_pt1 | contig 18129 bp, 10 predicted proteins | sample OS_PC_MetaG_FD_123537 | JGI IMG/M metagenome (GOLD analysis project Ga0180009, IMG submission 123537) | Groundwater microbial communities from the Aspo Hard Rock Laboratory (HRL) deep subsurface site, Sweden - OS_PC_MetaG | ecosystem: Environmental > Aquatic > Deep subsurface > Groundwater... | reverse complement strand
AAAGCTCTCCCGTCAGTGATGTTTCGGGATGCTTTTTACCACATCTTGCGCCTGATCTCATGGAGTAAGCCGCATCCCGTCTCGATAAACGGGTTATGCACTTATGATACGAATTCGCCTAAAGGTAATAAATAAAAAGACTATAAAATCAAAAATTTAATCTTCATATTGCTTCATGCTCTTCATGGTTATTTCGCAATATTGAATACTTTCACAGTCTCTCTAGTGTGGAAACGAAGACTAAGATGCTCTAGCGTCTCGTATCCCTAGAGCGTTATCAGGCATTCCTAGGCCCTGCTTGGGAACGGGAATTGCCGGGGGAGTAAGTATTTACAGTAGAACTCATAACAATTTTTAATCGCTTTAACTAAGAAGGAATCCTATTGTGACTGACAGCTTTAAAGTACTTCCATACGCCCGTTTATCCAAAATGATGGCCGTTTTCCTGGTCCTGGTGATAACGGCCTGTGCGAAAGAAGACCCGCAACAATTTATCCGGGACGGAAAATCCCTGTTCGATAAAGGAGACATAGAAAGTGCGCGGGTACAATTTAAGAATGCATTGCAGATCAATCCAAAATTAGCGGAAGCTTATTACGGCCTTGCTTTGTTGGAGGAAAAAAATCAAGACTGGAAAGCGATGTATGGCGCATTACAGGAAACCGTTTCTATAGACCCTAAACATGCGGATGCGAGGGTAAAGTTGGGGCAATTGCATTTGTTGCAAGGCAAGGTGGATAAAGCCAGAGAACAGGCCGCCGCAGCACTTAAGCTCGACCAGGAAAATGTCGGCGCGTTGATTTTTGAAGCAGCATTAATGTTTCGAGACGGTAAAAATGCCGATGCGTTGGAACAGGTCAATAGGGTATTAGCCAAGGACGGCAATAATGCAGATGCAATTATCTCCAAGAGCACTATTCTATTCACCGAGCAACGCGGTGAAGAGGCTTTGTCGGCCTTACAACAGGGCATTGATGCAATTCCGGATAATATCGGCTTGCGTTTACAAAAAATCCGGTTGCTAACCGAACTTAAACAATTCGATCGGGTGATTGGAGAGTTTGACAAGCTGATAGCGCAAAATCCGAATGATAAGGGACTGCGCAATTCGCAAATCGATATGTTGGCAGCCATCGGCAATACCGAGCAAGCGGAAAAGGCGCTGAAAGACGCTATCGCCAAGCATCCGGATGATGCAGATTTTAAATTGAAACTGGTGAGCTTGCTCGAGCGCCGAGACCCGGAAGAGGCGGAAGCAAAACTAAAGACCTTTGTGGCTGAACGGCCGCAGGACTTGCAATTAAAAATCCGTTTTGTGCGCTTTTATGCCGATCGTGGACGAGCCGAAGACGAATTAGCGGTGTTGAACCAAATTGTGGCGGCGGATGCTGTCGGAAAAGACGGTCTGGCGGCAAAAATTCGGTTGGCCGAGCTTGCATGGGGTAAAAATGACAAAGCGACTGCAGATAAATTAGTTGCAGAGGTGCTGACGGCTGATGCAGGTAATACCAAAGCTTTGTTGATGCGTTCCAGCTTGCGTCTTGATAATAACGATGCGGACGGCGCAATTTCGGACCTGCGTATTGTTTTACGCGATCAACCCAACTCCGACCGAGCCATGACTATGATGGCCCAGGCGTATGTTTTGAAAGGCGAGCCGGAAGTTGCGGAAAGTCACTGGCGTAAAGCGCTCGAAGTCAGTCCGGCCAATACAGCTGCACTGATGTCGTTGACCAATCAACTGTTAAAGCGTGGCGATGTACAGCGTGCCCAGGAGCTGCTTGACAAAGCCATGAAGGCTGCGCCGGCCGATCCTGCAGTTCTCGAACTTGTAACACAAGTAAAAGCCGGCCAAAAAGATTGGTCAGGCGCCAATGCCGCGTTAGCGGACTTGAAGAAACTGCCTCAAGGCCAGTTTGCCGCCGAATTGTGGAGTGGCCTGCTGTCAGCACAGCGTGGAGAATACGATACGGCTATCGGTCATTATAAAGCCGTGTTGGCTAAACAACCCAATTTCGCCAGAGCATGGAGCGCTTTAGCCAATGCCTATCAAGCTAACGGCAAAACAAAGGAATTAGCGGGATTTTTAAAAGGTTTTATAGAAAACAATCCGAATAGCATGCAGGCCTATTCACTATTGGCGTCGGTGTATGCCGAACAGAAGCAATACGACGATGCGGAACAAATCTTGCGACTGGCGGTACAGAAAGCTCCGGAAGAACTCGATTTCAAGTTGCGTTTAGTCAATTTGGTAGAGCGTCGTAATCAGGCCGAGGCGGAAGCCTTGCTGAAACAATACGTCCAAGAAAGACCGCAAGATTTACAACTGAAATTACGGCTGGCGGCTTATCTTACCGCGCACCAAAAAGCTGAAGATGCAGAGGATGTGCTGAAAGAAATCGTAACTACGGATACAAGCGGAACAGTCGGACAAACGGCGCGGCTTCAATTGGCCCAAAGCGCTTTGCGTCGCGGAGATATCGCAACGACTGCCGTATTCATTGAAGAGGTATTGAAGGTCAATGCAGACAATGCTGAAGCCTTATTATTACGGGCCGGCATGCGCATGGATGAAAAAGATGTCGATGGTGCGATAGCCGATCTGCAACATATCTTGAAACTGCGTCCCGATGCCGACTCCGCCATGCTTATGTTGGCACAGGCTTATCTGCAAAAAGGCGATTCGGCGTCCGCCGAATCGCAGTGGAAAAAAATGCTGAAAATGTCTCCAGGTAATTTTCAGGCTTTGGCGCCACTAGTCGGGCAAATGCGACAACGCGGCGAAGAAGGGCTTGCGCAAACGCTAGTCGAAAAAGCCTTCAAAGCCAATCCCGCCAACCCGCAACTCGCCGAGTTGCTGGTGCAACTTAAGGTGGCGAAAAAAGATTGGGTCGGCGCTCAGATTGTAGTGGAAGAGCTCAAAAAACAACCGCAAGCCGGTGTCAGCGGTGATATGTTAAGCGGCATGCTGGCCGCCGCACAAGGGCGCCATGCTGATGCGATTAATGCGTATAAAGAGGTTTTGGTCAAGCAGCCGAATGTCGACCAAGCTATTTCCGGCTTAGTGAACGCATATCAAGCCACTGAAAAGCGTGATGAAGCGATCGCTTATTTGAAGGCTTTTATCCAAAAAAAACCCGCGAGCATCACTGCATATAATGCTCTGGGTTTACTCTACACAGTAGAAAAGAAATGGGGTGAGGCCGACAAAATATTACATGAAGCATTAAAGCGTATGCCAAAGTCCATATCGACCTACAGAATACTAGCCGGTACACTAAATTCTCAGGGAAAATCAGCCGAAGTCGAAGCGCTGTATCTTAAAGCATTAAAAGAAATGCCGGATGTGCCGGAGCTGCAGATGGAATTAGCCAAACATTACGAGCAAAACCAAAAAAACCCGGAAGCCATTGCGATATACCAGGAGTTGATTCTGAAATATCCCGGTAATGACGAAGTCGTAAATAATTTGGCCGATTTGCTCGTCAGTTCCAGTGACGATCCGGCCGGAATTAACCAAGCCGTCGCTTTGGTTGAGCGCTTTAAGGACGTTTCCAACCCGTATTTTCTGGATACCTACGGCTGGGTCATGTTTAAATCCGGACAAGTCGAACCCGCACTAAAGGCATTAAAGAAAGCCGCCGAAAATGCGCCCAATCTTGCCCCGATACGCTACCACTTGGCCGAAGCCTACCTTAAGTATAACGACACACAGTCCGCATTGCCCGAGCTGAAAAGGGCTATCGAGTTGGCGGAGCAGCAAAGGGAATTTAGAGGTATTGAACAAGCCAGGAAGCTTTTGAAACAATTGGGTGGCTAAACCAGTAGTCAGGATAAAGTTTACGGAATCCGAGGTTGCCAGCGCGATCATTTCGGATTCCTCAAGAATATGCACAAAAGAAATCCTGATTAGTAAGCTGTTTCAGCTAATTCAGAGATGCGTCCCGTAAGTCGTCATTTCAGCTGGAATTGCCGAAATCCAGACTGCATGGATAGCTAGAAGCTTTCCATCAGTGACGCTGAATGCCAGCATCCCTGCGAGCATGACAGACTTTTTTACGGTTAAAGTGCCTGAACCGTGAACCGAAGAGAGTGCGGTTGCTCAGCTGACAGGCACTTTGTTTACTTCAATTACGCAGGTAGAACTTTTTTACGACGGTTTGCGCGGAACTAGCTCATTAACGCACCAGCGAACAACCAAGCAGCCGCCGGGACGAGCACTGGTGCAGTTTCAATTGCCAATGAGTAGTTTTGATTCCATCGGCTAGCGTCGGCACCGCAGAGGTAAATGGGGTCTAAAAAGGGGTTACGCTTCTGGTCGTCCAACTTTGGCCATAAAAAATTATGCCGAACTATGGGTGTTAAAGATAATTTGCAAAAGATCGGGGTCAGACATGCGTATAGATACAATTTGTTTAAGTTTGGTTAACAATGTCAAGTCGCTGTAATGCTCTTTATTGTTTTGGCAAATAATTTAGTGTGAGCTAATCTCTAGCGAATGGCACAATGGATCTGATAGCAAAAGGAACCGTGGTTGTCAAATGAAAGGCTTAATTCCATATTGCTCCTATGGGTTGCAATCCCCGTCCAGATCAGGATTTTTCAAATAAATCCCCCGCGATCCCACTTTGATAAAGTGGGAAATTTATATTGGCGGAACTTTAATCGCCAATCGCCCCGAGTTTGAAACCAAAATGACACCGGCCAGGACCAAAGATATGAATCCAATTGAAACCATTGATGGAGTTTATCGCGCCGCCGCTCATCCAGTCCTACGATTGGGTCATTTGTGTACTGACTTACAACACTGGTATCAAGCCTACCCCGCCAATCATTATTTGCAGCCTTGTGTCATCGAAGGCAATGCTACACTCGTTTGTCAAAAGCGATTAAGTATCGTAGCTCCCCTTGCCTACCGAACCTTAAAAGCCATTTGCGATAAGTACGGTATTTTCCTTAAAGAAGATGCTCGCTCACAAACAGCATCTCAGGATTTTTTACAAAGCCGCCGAAACGCGGCCGTGGTATTGACGTTCTGCTTGAACATGGTTTTTAGTGTAGAAGCGGCAAACCGTTCCGAAGCCCCTGGTTTATCGACCGCTTCGAGGTTCGAAACCCAAAAACAAGCCGTTTCATTAGTGATAAAAAATCAAACGATGCAAGAAGCCGCCCGCAGCATAGCTCTTCGAACCGGCATGTCTTTTAAATTCAATGCTGCGGTCGAAAAGGATATGATCGACACGAAACTGTTTGCATCTGATTGGAATAGAGCGCTTAGCCAATTTTTACAGGACTACAACTACGCCACTATTCAGGAAAACGGCATCATCAAAACGGTCTTCATTACCGGCTATAAAGGCTCTTTTAAACCGGCATCGGATACCGATTTCGGTTCCGGAAACGACCAAGTATTTCCTATCGATTCCTATAATGATTATCCCGACAGTGTTTTCATGGATCGCGTGACCATCGATATCGATATACCCACCGATCTTCTGACCGACCTTCCGGAAGGAGGCGAGATATTGATTGATTTACCGGTCGGAGGATATATTGTCAAACAGGAAAGCCAGATAACATTAGAAGACGGCACACAGAGTTGGGTGGGCACGATGGACGATCAAGAAGGCTTCTGCCGGCTGTATTTGACAAAAACGCAAACCGGCGAAGTTGTGGGAAATGTTTTTTCTCCATTCGGCGTCTATAACATCGAAACCATTGACGACGGGATAGTTATGGTCGAGATTGAGCAAATCGGTATGCGATAGAGGTATTTTCTCCGGCCGGTCTAAAAGGGGTCAGGTTATTTTTCTTGTCATCTAACATTAACCATAAAAATTATCCCTGCCTCTTATTCAGGTGCGAAGCATACATTCAATTATGTGTTTTATAGAATCCTGACGATTGTCTTGGCGCCGTCCGGCGCAAGGCCGATGTCGCACATCGCGCAGTTTTTAACCGTTTGGCATGGTATGCGGTTTCACGATTAAAGCGTTGACCTTGGGTGCTGGAAGTTCGAAATTTATAGCCGGAGTCGATTCTTGCCGTTGGTACAATTAAGTATAAGAATATTATCGGCGAAAAATTTGCTTACCATAAGGCCGACCGTATCGTACTGGCCATCAATGCGTTCAAGTTGCGTATTTCGGCGTTAAAGATAAATTTTGTAGGGTGAGCATCTCACACCGGGCTTGAGACGCGGTTGATTGGTTGCAATGCCTTTGAAAAGGTACGCGACTCTGCTGTGCTTAGCCATAAACATTCGATGGCTTTTTTGGGTGGTATTCGGCCTCCCTTCTCCTATTGTTAGGTGAGGGGATCTGGGGATCGCTCCCACAGTGACTTCGCTGCCGTTTATGGAGGGTGTGTTGATCTTGTCCTAATAAATTCCCTTCAATAATCTATTTTCATTAGTTGATATCAGTGCCAGTTTGGTGTTGTTGAAAAAGCTGGATTTGTTTTTAACGGTAATTCCGTCTAATGCTCACAGTCACGAATTTTTCTGCCGGTGAAAAACGTCGCAACGAACGCCTCTAGACTAACTATAATGGATCCCATATACAGGCATACATAAAGCACTAGTAAACAGACTAAAAAATAAAAATACAGATGTACATACTATCTCCCAGAAAAGTAATTTTTATGGGCCATGAAGACTACATAAAGATTGTTGAAAAAAACCGTCAAAGTCAAACACACGCTCAATATAGCAACTTAACAATTCATTGCGAAAACATCTCGACGATGAGCGTTATATTGCCCTCTCGCTCCTATTCAAAGCATGCTAATTTTGACAAACCGCTTCGATCAGCGCTTATCAAAAAAACACCATTATCACGAAAACGAAAAGCGGCAACGTCAGCATATAACGTTATCGTCTTTCTGTTTTTACCCAATCCTGCTGCCTTTTAACTATAAATGCCAAATAAAGCGGAATTTTGCGCAGCATGTAAAAAGGTGCTGCGCACAAGGTTTTAAATGCCAAAATCTTACGCCCAAACCGATACCAAGCCAATAACGCTGCCACTGCAAAAATAGCAGTTATAACCCCAACAATGGAAAGCGTCAGCGTTTTGCCGTACACAAGAGTCAACACGCCTGCAAAACCAAACAAAATCAACAACATCAAACCCAACACACTCAATGGCGGTACCGACAAATCCAGAGCCATGGCCAGCAAGCTTGCGTCTCGTCGTTGTATAGCTGCTTTTAATAACCTCGGGGTTTCTGCAAAAATCGTTGCCAGATGCCCGTGTTCCCAGCGCGTGCGTTGCGTGGCAGTTACTTGCGCAGATGTAGGAAACTCGCTCGTCACCAAGGCATCCGGGCAAAAAATCGGCGCAAATCCCTTTAGGGCTAGATCAATGCCTAATTTCATATCCTCGACCATGTTACCGTGGGCAAGATTAACATCACTCAACACATTCAATGGAAAAGCCATACCGGTACCCATCAACTGGCAAGACAAACCCAAACGCTTAAAGCCCAAAGGCCTGACCTGATTTTTAACCACCCAAGCAAACTCGGCAATTGCCTGGGTGACGGATTTAATTGCAGGCGCTTGCATCAGGTAGAGCGCTTGGATGGGTCTGTTTTCCGAAGAAGCTCTTCGTGCCAAGGTATCGATACAATCGGAAGACACTTGGCAATCGGCATCGATAATAATAACCACCTCCGGTGGATTTTGCTTAGCCAGACATTGCAAACCAAAATCCAGCGCATAGCCTTTGCCTCTTAGGTTTTCATTCCGACGTTCAATAACATAGGCTCCGCACTCTTTAGCTATTGCTGAAGTCTCATCCGTGCAATTATCCGCAACAACCAAGAGCCTGTCGTTTGCAACAAGCTGAGGCAGAATCGAGCCCAAGGTTTCGCCAATGATCGCAGCTTCATTATGTGCCGGCATCAGCACAGCAATGCTCGGCCTGCGGCCGTAACGGCCTATCTCGGTATCGCCGACGCCAGCTGCCAGCAAAATTTGCATAGTAAATACCAGCGTCGGAATCGCTGCCAGGCCGGCAAAGGTAATCAATAATATTTCAGGAATGTCCATATTAATTTATCGAAGCAAAAATGATCAAAAAATAGCAATTTGAATGTGTTGTAGACCGTTCGTGCTGAGCCAAGTCGAATCATGAAGGGTCTACAACACTTTCACCGGCCTGGTTAAGCCTCAAACTACCGTTCGCCCTGAGCCTGTTGAAGGGTGAAGGGTGAAGGGTATTTTGAGGCTCTCAACTGCTCTTTTTAGGTTTATCATGTGTCGTACCTTATTGAAGAACTTTATCACTCCGAGTGCGACCAGGCATATTGAAACTCAGCGCTGTAAAATTTACTCATTGCTGTTGCTGGCGCAATTATATCCCAAAGACCTTGAAGTCTTCTTTTAGGCCGAAATGGCAATAGACTCCATAAGCTTTCGAAAAAGCTGTCGTTTAAATTAAATCAGCAAACAACTCACTCAACTTCCCGGCTTCCGTGACAATGGCATGCCGTTCCAGCACTCTTTGACGGCCTTGTTTTCCCATTTCAGCCAAGGTTTCGGGTGAAGCCTGCAAGGCCTCGCGCATGGCGGCAACCAAATCTTCGACGGAACCTGCAGGAACAAGCCAGCCGTTTTCACCGTTTATAATTAACTCCGGAATACCGGCAACATAAGTACTAATGACCGGACGCCCCAAAGCGAAAGCTTCCATAATCACCACCGGCAAACCTTCTGCAAAGCTCGGCAGCACAAAGGCTCTCGCATAGACTATTTGTTGCCGCACTTGCTCGCCGTTCAATGAGCCGGTCAATTCAACATAAGCAGCTAGATTATGTTTGGCAATAAACTGTTCAATCTCTTCGCGCATAGGCCCATCACCAACTAGCACCAGCTTCAAGGAAACACCTTCAGTAATCAATCGTGCAGTTGCTTGCAACAATAATAACTGACCCTTTTGTTCGCTTAGTCGTCCTACACAAACTAGCCTGGGTTCCACCGGAACAGGACTGAACTGGTGTCGCAAAAAACCATCATCCAAACCACAATGCACAATTTTTATCTTTTGCCAGTCGGAAAAATCTGCCCAGCGACTCAATTGTGAGCGACCATAAGAGGAAATGGCTACCACAAAACAGGACTGCTTGATTTTCTCGTGCAAACCTAATGATTCCGGCTTATCGAATTCTTCCGGCCCATGTACCGTAAAACTATAACTTGGCCCGCCCAAACGCTTGGAGAACATTGCAATGGTCGTGGAATTGGTACCAAAATGCGCATGGATATGCCCGACCCTCTGTTTGCTTGCCCAATCGCTCAACACACAGGCCTCAAAAAAACAAATAAGCGTTTTTAGCAAATTTTTCTGATGGTGCGCGTTAAAACGAAACGCAAAAATCAAAGTCCTAAAGAAGCTTACGGCATTGCCTGACAACTGCCGCATAATGATAGAGCTGAACTCAAGCGCTGAAGTATTGACGATAAATTTTGTTATCTCAGCTTCTGCATGATCCGCCGCATCGACAACGCCACCTTTTGAGGGACGAATGGCAAAACGGCTCACCTGCCAACCGAGGCTTTCAAGCGCCAAAATTTCGCGACGAATAAAGGAGTGGCTGACAGCCGGATATTGGTTGATGAAATAGCCGATATGTTGGGAAGTAGTCATGAATACAGTTTTGCTTATTAATTTTCGAAAATTTCTACTGCATAAATGCTTGCACGGCGTCGATAATGCCGCGCTGAACCATGAGTTCCCGATCACCCACCGGTTTCCAGCCTAACACTGTCATAGTTTTACTACTGTCGTAACGCGCACGGTGACTACGCGAATCCCAATCCCGATAACTCGAGTTGCGGGCATTCGGATGCTTGATTAGTTGCTTGGCAAATTCCTTGATTGCATCGCTTAGATAGAGCTTCCAGATTGGGGTAGATTCTGCGCGTAATTTTGTACCCAGCTCTTTGGAGACAATATCCACATAATCCTGCGCGCTCAGCATGGGCTGGTCTGTCAGCAAAAAGGACTGCCCTTCGATAGCGGGTGTGTCCAATGCAATAGCCAAGGCTTCGGCTACGTCTTCTACCAGCACCAAGGGTAATTTGTTTTTGCCATCGCCCCACAACTGTACCCGGGTTTCTGATTCAAACATACCCACCCCCCAATGGGCGGGTGGGCAACCTTTGCCGATGACGATGCCAGGGCGAAAAATGACTAAAGGCAAATTCTGGCTTTTATGTAAATCTGTCAAAAGTGCTTCGCAGGATGCCTTTGAACGGGCATATAGATTACGGCTTTCGATTTTTGGATCGAGCGGCGTATCGCCAGTGATGACTTCGTTCGCATCGGCGGAATAATAGGAATCAATGGTACCGGTATAAATGAAGCGTTTGACGCCATGCGCCAAAGCTCTTTCCGCAATATTTTTAGTAACCAGTACATCCTGGGTGTAATAGTCCTGCCAATTTTTGCCATCAGTCTTTGCCAAGTGATAGACCACATCAATACCTTCCAAGGCGCTATCCAGAAATGAGGCATCAGCCGGGTTACCTTGCGCCAGCTCCACTGGTAAACCCGCCAGAGCAATTTGACCTGCGTTCTTACTGCGGGTGACTACTCTGACACCCAGACCTTTCTTAACCAGAGCCTGAACCAGATACTTACCGATAAATCCGGTACCGCCAATCACCAACACAGTCGGTTTTTGTAAAGGTGGTAACGCGGTCCAAGTCCGGCCGCTCGCTATAGGTGCTTCGAAATTTGCTTGATGAATAATCCGTTCACATGTCTGAATAATTTGTAAACCAAACCGGCCATCCAGTCTGAAATCTAGTTCTCCGGCCAGTCCGCTATAAAAGGTTGTCACGCTACGATGGATAGTCTCGAAGTAAGGATCGGCCGAGGGCTGTTTTTTTAACTTACCGCTTATAGCACGCACGAAATTGATAACACCGGTTTTCGCGTATTGAAAAGCAAGACTTTCCGTCGTCAACAAGTTGTCAAAATGTACGCCTGCGCCACTGGGTTCGTCCCGACAATAAATATCACGATCGAAATCACATTTTGCGGTGGCTGCGTGCCCCCGTACAGTAATGGAACGGTCGGTAAAGCCGGGTAACACTGACAGATTCAAATCTATCCCGGTATCGATGCAGCGGCCATGCACATGCCAACGGCGATAAGTTCTGGCGCCTCCCGGCAAGTCGATGGGCTTAAAAATATCGGTAGCCACATAATCCAACGGGCCCACCAGATCCAACAAAAATGCCACCAGATGAGGTCCCAATTCCAGAAACAAATTTTGTGGTTCGCGTAATATCCAGTTGTCGAAAGGTCCAAATTTGATCAGGCCAAAAGCGTATAACCAGTTTATGGTGACTTGATCGAGCTTCCCCAGCGTGCCGTCTCTGGCCTGCAGTCGCATTTTTTCGTAAGAAGGTAAAAACAAAAAATTATGATTCACTCCCAATTTGACTTGCTTGTGATCGGCCAATTCTAACAGCTGCTGACATTCATCGGCGTTGACGCCCATTGGTTTTTCCAGGAACACATGACGTCCGGATTCCAGAATCTGCCGGGCCGTTGCAAAGTGCGCATCCGGCGGCAGTAACACATGCACAACTTCTACATCAGACTCCAGTAAGGCTTGTAACGAAGAAAATACTTGAGGTATGGCAAAAGTTTTAGCGGCTTTTTCCGCCCTGGCGATAGACAAATCGCAAATGGCACACAATTCCACGTTGTCATTAGCTGTCAATGCCTTCGCATGCGCCTCTGAGATATAACCCGCACCCAGCAGGCCTACTTTCCATTTTTTATTAATCATTGTGCAATGTAAGTCAATCAAAATAAATTTATGTGTCAGTCGAACAAACGCAGTTCATTCTCCCATCTGGAGAAGGTTACGAGGGGCATGTAAAACAAATGCTTGTTAGCATCTACCCCCCTGATTTATTTATATTCAATAATTTCATAACGAGCCCGCATTCTATTGATATAAAACTTTAGCAAACCAATGCCTTCAGCAAACTTCCCCAAGATAATAAAAAACGCGTACAGCAAAGCATCCTGCTGACTATCATCACGCCCTACCCGATAACGATAAACCCGCGCACCAAGAACAGGATATCCTGCCAATAGCAGCAAACTCCAGCCGCTTGTCGGTACTAAAGCGAGCAGAATCAATGTGGGCACCCCTATACCCCAAAACCAGGCACTTTTTCGTTCCCGCACACAATCCATTACCGACGACTGCCCATTGAGAAAAGCTCTTTGCCCTATGGCATGCCCTCCCCTAACTGCACGTTTCCACCATTGGGAAAAATGCAGCATGTTGGCATCGTGCATCGCCATCGGATGATCGATCTTGATGACTTTGTAACCAGCCAACGCCATGCGAACGCCTAACTCCGAATCCTCGCCTGCAATCACTTTGGGATTGAAACCGCCGAGCCGTTTAAACACCTCAGTACGCATCATCGAAATACCGCCCAAAGCGCCGTAATTCGTCATTTCACCGGCAGGCGACTTCCATTCCAACGCGCACAAACGGTTATAGACAGAGGCGCCGGGGTTCGATTCCTGCAAATGCCCCACCACCGCCGCGCAATCCGTTTGCACCTTCAAAGTATCGGCCGCTGCGTCCAGCCAGCCGGGCGCCAACGTACAATCGCCATCGATAAATTGAACATATTGGATTTCTGGATGGTTTTTCAGCAGATATGTGAAACCTTCATTGCGTGCTCGGGCAGCCGAAAAAGGCGTGGACAAGTCTAATTCGACAACCGTAACTTGTTTACTGTTAGCCAATTCGACCGAACCGTCCGATGAACCGGAATCGACATACACTATGGCGACTTCGTTTAAAGTATTTATCGATTCCAGACAACGGCGCAAACGCTCGCCTTCATTACGACCGATTACCACGACACCAATATTCATTAATTAATCCTTGTCATTTTTCAAATATTCTTGCGCCGATTTAGGTCCTAGAGAGATTGCATGACTCCAGCGAATGCAAGGCTTTTCAATCAGACAATACGCCAGATAGCTCCCAATCAGACAAAAGGCCAAGGTGATGGCAATACCGATGATATCAGCGGTTATTCCGGAGGGCATCAGCAAGTGAACGACGCGAAAGCTCAAGCCTGTGATCGGGTTATGTAAAAGATAAAGACTGTAAGAAATCAAGGCCAACCACTGTATCCAACGCCAATTTAACCAAGTATTCATAAGGTCGAAGGCGCTGGCACATGACATCACTAACCCAGTCGCAGCGACGGTTAAGGTTAGTTGAGATGCGTTTATTAAGCCGGCAAAAAGCAGAACTAGACAAAACAATACTGCATACAACCTGAAATAACCGCCCATCAACAAACTCCAGCAAACCAGCACTCCAGCTAATAAACTGAACCAAAACTCAAAAAAAGCTCCTGGCCACAGGGGCTTTGAAATCAAACCTAGCGGCCAACATAGCGCAATAACAGCCATCAAGCCCACCACGATAGAACGTGCCTTATGGCCGTCAAAACTTCTGCATGCACTATCGGCGATAAAAAACAGCAATGCGAAGACGATATAAAACTGAACTTCAACACAAAGCGTCCAATAAACAATATTGAAATGTGGAATCGATAGCAGGCCCTGCATATAGAATGCGTGTGCCAAAAACTGTGTTATATCTGGGAATTCATAGGGTAACCCCATTGCTTTTCCTTTTACGAACGCCAATACCAGGGTAACGATAATTGCAAAATAATAAGGCGGCGTCAGGCGAATCATACGTCGCAACAAAAAATTAACCGCGTAGCTGCGATTAACCGTTGCTTGCCGCACGGTATAAGCCATGACAAAACCACTCAGCACAAAAAATACCCCTACTCCTAAATGACCGGCATCGAAAACAGCCGCATAAATAGAATGTGGAATCAAGGATTTGATGTGTTCCAAATGCTTACCTTCCGACATGTGGTAAAGCACCACCCAAAAAGCAGCAAACCCGCGTAAACCGTCAGCGAAAGCTAGTCGATTAGCCGTTTTAAATGATGAAATGGACTTAGACTCAATCAATTGGACACTCATTTAATAACTTTCTTATACAACTGGTTTATGTATCAATCTAAAAAAGGCTTTTCGTTCGGCCTTATGTTTAATCGCAAGAACAATAAACTTCATAAATGGCATTATTTTTTTGAATCCCCTTTGTTTGTCCAAATACCTTTCATATTCAAGAGAAACCATTCCAAAAAACAATTCCTCCCATTGTCTAGAAATAGTCTTAATTGTAAATTCATCTGATCGAGCCAGGCATCTGTTCAGCATGGCTTTATAGAGTTTAGGCTTCTCTATCAGTCTATGAACGGCGTCATAGGCATTTTCAGCAGAGTAAACTTCGATATAATCCAAGTCATCTTTGCGCAGCTGTTGATAGGCTGGATCTGGCCCCATTAGTGCCGGACATCCTGCTTTCCAGGCATTAATCAGTTTGCTAGGTGGTTTGCCGGATATATCAAAGGCGCTAATATCTCGCACTGCCAAAACAAGATCGACATTTGAATAATCGTTCCAATCCGATTCTTTGATTAAAAGTGAGACGCCTATTTTTGCAAGCTGGTCTTTAAAAAATTCGCTCTTAAACTCTGCGGCTAGATAATCAGGGTGCCCTATATAGGCTATATTTTTGATTGTGCTGCTGCGCGCGGAGTTACGCGGAATCAACCCAGGCTGCGGCCAATGAGTGATATAACAATCAAAATTAGAGGCTAAACGCAGCTTGTTTTGCACAACTCGAATATTAGCCAGCGGGGCCAAGGGCGTATCCGCTTGAATTGCAATAATAAAACTACGATATGACCTATCCTTGGTTGCCAACTCCCAATAGTGAATAACGCATATCTGGCCTGGGACAATATCAGACACTAAATAAATATTGGAATAGCCTTTTTGTTTCAGATAAAGAAATGTTTGAAGTATCCAGCAGTCCTCGCCTGTTTTAAATCGCTCTGGATTCGCATTGGGATCTATTTCAGTTAAACCATCGGTAATACCATGGGTTTTGTTTTTATAAACAAAATAAATAGGATATGAGAACCGCATAAATATTCCTTATAGACCTTAAAGATTACTCTTGATTAACTCTGAGCGTTCTAGAAAAACAGCCCGACTTGTAAAGCGTTCTCCATCTTTCTGAGCTCGTATTTTTAATTGAGCAATAAACTCCGGGTTGCTGACCAATTTATTGATTTCTGCGGCTAACAATTGCCAATTATGGCGAGGCACTAATATGCCACCCGAATTTTTTTCAATAAGATCACGGGCGTAAGCACTGTCATAGCCAATGATGGGCACACCAAATCTAAGCGCCTCGATTAGACAACGCGGCGACTCCGGCGTGATATGGGTAAACACAAACAAGTCTGAAAACTTGAGTAACTTGGCAATCTCGGATCGACTGGCAATAAAGCCAGGCAGGGATATGATCTCGGCTAATTGATTGAGCTGAATTGCTTGCTGTAATTCGTTAAATAACGGACCATCGCCCGCCCAAGTTGCTCTAAATTTTACGCCTTGCGATTGAACGGCTTGCATAGCATTCAACCACTCCAAGGGCGCTTTTTCAGACGCAACGCGCCCTGCATAAACTATGTGAATCTGATCCGACGCAGAAATGTTGGCAGACGTATCGGCATCCTGATCGGGGATGTCGTGAATATTGTGTACCGAAGCCGCGCATTTATCCGTGGGCATCCAAATCTTATAAGTTTCATAAGTATCCATGCCGTGAAACAAACCTAGACTACATTGACTAATGAGCCGCTTGTGCCAGATTTTCATCAATGGACTATCGACACGAGCGCGCCAGCGCTGCATAGGCCCAAGATTGCTAGTCGCTCGCAATATATATTCATGACAGACATTGTCCGTATGCACTGCATAGGCACGTTTTTGCTGAATGGCAATTTCTGCCGCCATTGATGCCCAATCGCCCCATAAACCCGAAATTGCAAATTGCAAGTAACGTGATTCTCGGATAAGCGAATCTAACACGCGGATAGTATCTGGCAAAAACCTCAAAAACTGATCGGGCCGATAGGCCCAAGGCAAAGGCACCAATTTCACGCGCTCAAGAATAACGGGATCGGGGCGTATCCATTGCACCTCTCGCCTTTCGAGAGCCAAACCTTCTGGTATTACAGCGGCGGCAAGCGCCATCGTTTCAAAATCATCAAGCCAGCGATGCAAACCATGGTGAGCTTGGACTTCAATTAATAGTTCATCACCCTGTCGCCGGAATGGCACCGGCAGTACCAGCAAGTGTTCGATAGCAAACTGATGCATAGGCTTTTTCTGATTCATTGTTGATGGATTTGTCACAGGCCTGATCTCAGTACCCTGGATGATGGAACTCTGTTTTATAAAGTCGAACAGCATGCCGGGCGGATCAAAATCCGGTTTTTTTTGTAGAAAGCGACGTACGCGCCACAAGGCAAAACCGACAATGAATGCGGCATCAATCGCTAACGTTTTCAGAGCACCTTCGTTTTTCAGAAAATATCGCCGCCTTGCCTGAAACCAGAATTTGGGTCGGCGTTTGACAATACGTTTGACGATGCCGCTGGACGCGCCTTCCAGATGGACAACCCGGCTTTGCGGCACATACCATACTTGCCAGCCGCCTTGATGCGCACGCTGGCAAAGATCCATGTCTTCAAAATAAGTAAAAAAGCCTTCATCCAGTAAGCCGATCTGAGACAGCATTTTCGAACGCAATATCATACTAGCGCCTGATACCCAATCCACCAGGGTTTCATCTTCTGGAGGTGGCATAGCTACGCACCAATGAGACAGTAGACGCGAAACCACACCCAGCTTTAAGCCCTGATCAAATTCGGAAGCGATGCCGGGAAAACGAAACGGCGAGCATTGATGTTCCCCGGTTTCGGTTAAGAGCTTGCTACCGGCAATCCCCGCCTGCGGATGGCAATTCATGAAATCGATTAAGCTGGTCAAAGCATCATCAGTCACCAGCGTATCCGAGTTCAATAGCAGCACATACTCGGGCAATTCGCCTGCTTGCTGAGCACGCTCGATCACCCGGTTGTTTCCGCCAGTAAAGCCGAGATTTTTCGACGAAACCAGCAATTCGGCCCAGTCTTGCCATTGATTACTGTCTATCGCCTCTCGCAAGGTATCGACGGCATCAGAGCCAGTGCCATTCTCCCATACCACCACTTTGGCCCTGCCATCTAGAACCATGGGGCAAACAGACAACGAATTGAGACAGTCCACGGTAACTTCAGTGGCAAGATAGTTAAGGATGACGATAAGTAATTGGGATTCCATGAATTATTACACTATGCTCGCTGGACTAATAACTGGCTTATTTCGTAAATAAAGAAGTTCACATATCAAGCCCTATACAAAGGAGGTTGTCGTAAAAGCCCCCTCAGTGTAGGGAAGTTAAATACTCAAGTTATTTCGTTTGCATTTCCATGTGCTACTTTCCTCAGGTAAAGCGCTAATCTGATGTGTCAGAATTTAATTGGATTTTCCTTATCTCTGAGCAATGCGACCAAACGTAACAACAGATTACTAACCTATCATTGTTTTTACGGTTTTTTTCAGGTTGCGAAAAGCCTGCTTGGAACTGTTCAAAGTGTCTTCTGCTGGCATAAGCAAATGACCTTTTAGCCATTCATCCGGCCTGGCTTTGAAAACGGTTGAATGCTTGACACCGTCCCAACCAGCCGGCGCTTCTTTGGTGTAGTAATAAACTGCAAACGATTTCCGCGCTCTACCGGGAGGACAACGCACAGGCGTTACGCCGTGATAACTGATTTCGCTTGTGGCAAAACCACAGGCTCTATTGAATATAGACGCAAAGGCACCAACGCAATTTTTGACATCCTTATCCCATAAATCCAAATAGCCGCCGTATTCCTCATTCCAGTTTTTATTAAAATAAATCAAGATATTGACGCGTCGATGCCATTGCGTCTTTTCAATAAAGTTAAAATCCACATGCACTGCGTATTCTGATTAATTTGAACACTGATTCTGGACGAACGTGAACACCTAAAACCTAACGCATCGGTGGACGTGAATTTTTACGCCAAGTGTTCAACTTGAGTCAAGGAATTCATTTTTT
>Ga0180009_10003403_pt1 | contig 18129 bp, 35 predicted proteins | sample OS_PC_MetaG_FD_123537 | JGI IMG/M metagenome (GOLD analysis project Ga0180009, IMG submission 123537) | Groundwater microbial communities from the Aspo Hard Rock Laboratory (HRL) deep subsurface site, Sweden - OS_PC_MetaG | ecosystem: Environmental > Aquatic > Deep subsurface > Groundwater... | reverse complement strand
GATAATGCCACCATTAATGTAGAGCTGATACACCCTATTGCCATGGAAAAAGAACTCAGGTTCGCCATCAGAGAAGGCGGCCGGACGGTTGGCGCCGGTGTTATCGGTGAAATTGTAGAATAATTTAGGAAGAATGATCTACCATGTTGAAAACTAAAATCAGGATCAGGCTTAAAGCATATGATCATAAACTTCTTGATCAGTCTTCAGTAGATATCGTTGATACCGCAAGAAAAAGCGGGGCCAGAATTGTTGGTCCAGTTCCGCTTCCCACACGGATCAACAAATTTACTGTACTGCGTTCTCCTCATGTAAATAAAAAATCTCGTGAGCAGTTTGAAATCAGAACGCATAAAAGAATGATGGATATTCTGGAACCCACCCAGCAGACAGTTGATGCACTGATGAAACTTGATCTGTCTCCTGGCGTGGATGTAGAAATAAAATTATAGTTGAATAACAGGAACCAATCATGAGCGCATTAATTGGAAAAAAAATCGGAATGACCAATGTGTTTTCCGCAGATGGGAAGCTCGTTCCTGTTACCGTTTTGCAGGTCGGACCATGTGTTGTTACCCAGATAAAAACTGTGAGTACAGACGGGTATAATTCACTTCAGCTCGGGTTTGATGAAAAACCGGTTGGAAAGTTGAATAAAGCCATGGCAGGGCATTTGAAAAAGACGAGTGATAAAGGATTTCGGGTTTTAAAAGAATTGAGAACCGACGATGTGGAGTCTGTTCAAGCAGGTGCCAGCATCGGAGTGGATATTTTTACAGTGGGTGAAAAAGTTAATGTCACCGGGATTACCAAAGGCCGAGGTTTTCAAGGTACAGTTAAAAGACACGGTTTCAGCCGTGGTCCTGAAACGCATGGCTGCAGGAATCACAGGAAACCGGGTTCCATTGGAAACAGTGCATGGCCAAGCAGAGTTTTTAAAGGCAAAAAAATGCCGGGGCATATGGGCGTGGACAAGAAGACTGTAAAAAATCTTACAATTATGGATATAAGGCATGATGAAAATCTCCTGTTGGTAAAAGGTCCGGTACCGGGCTTTAAAACAGGTGTTTTGGAAGTGCGCAAGGCTAAGTAATTTATAGAAATACTGAAGTCTGAATAAGACTAAAATGCGGCTATGGGTATTGCAGAACATTTCGCAGTGATGCATGGCTGATCAAAATTTATGAGGAAGAATATGGCTGCTGTAGATGTATTAAACAGTGCAGGTGAAAAAGTGTCTGAAGCTCAGCTTTCTGACGATATTTTCAGCATTCCCGTTAAAACAAGTGTTCTTCACCAGGTTGTACGGTCCCAACTCGTTGCAAAACGGTCTGGGACTGCTGCGTCTAAAACCCGGGGGATGGTGAAAGGCAGTACAAGAAAACTTTTCAGACAGAAGGGCACCGGTAATGCACGTGCTGGGAGTATTAAATCACCGCTGAGAAAAGGCGGCGGTGTTATTTTTGGACCGCATCAGAGATCCTATGAAATCAAGGTCCCTAAAAAAGTGAAAAAGCTTGCGCTGAAAATGGCATTAAGCTCCAAGGTCGAAGATAAGACAATTTATGTCATTGATGATTTTAAGCTGGATGCTGTCAAGACCAAGAACCTGGTCAATGTCCTGAACGCATTGAACCTTAATGATACTTTGATTGTATCGGATGCCCAGGATGATAACCTTGCACTTTCTTCGCGAAATATTTCTGATGTCAAGGTGATCAAATCAGAAGGTTTGAATGTGTATGATATACTTAAATTTAAAAATCTTCTTCTGGTCGAATCAAGCATTCAGAATATTGAAGGGAGGTTTTAATTTAAAATGATAGCATATGATATAATAAGAGGTCCGTTGGTTACAGAAAAAACGACCCTTCAAAAAGAACTGAACAACCAGGTGACGATCAAGGTGGATAAAAGAGCCAACCGGGTTGAAATTAAAAATGCTGTTGAAAAAAGTTTCAACACCAAAGTAAAGCAGGTTCGAACAATACAGGTAAAAGGAAAAGTGAAACAGCGCGGAAGAATCATGGGCAAGAAAAAAGACTGGAAAAAAGCTGTAATCACATTGATGCCAGGACAACGAATCGACTTTTTTGAAGGTGTTTAAGAGGTATATATATGTCAACAATTATTAAGTCCAAACCGACATCTCCCGGACGACGTGCTCAGGAATACCTTTCTTTTGAGGAAATTACAAAGACTAAACCTGAAAGACGGCTGACAAAAAATATTAATAAACGGGCCGGTCGCAACTCATACGGTAGAATCACAGCAAAACACAGAGGCGGTGGTGCAAAAAAGAAATACCGCATCATTGATTTTAAAAGAGATAAAGATGGAATTCCGGCAAAGGTGTCTGCTATTGAATATGATCCGAACAGAAGTGCAAGAATTGCACTTTTAGTATATGCAGATGGGGAGAAAAGATATATTCTGGCACCCTTGGAAGTACGTGTCGGTGATATTCTTGAAACAGGACCCGGCGCGGATATTAAACCGGGAAACTGTCTGGCGCTGGAAGACATTCCTACGGGTACGCGGATTCACAATATTGAACTAAAAGAAAACAAAGGCGGCCAGATTGTCAGAAGCGCAGGTGCGTTTGCCAGACTGATGGCCAAAGAAGGCACCTATGCACAGGTTCTTTTACCCTCAGGTGAAGTGCGTATGGTTCACTTGAAATGTAAGGCAACCGTGGGTCGTGTGGGTAATGAAAAACATGGTGATGTAAAAATTGGCAAAGCCGGACGCAGCCGCTGGATGGGGAGAAGACCTTCTGTGCGAGGTGTGGCAATGAACCCGGTTGATCACCCGATGGGCGGTGGTGAAGGAAGATCTTCAGGTGGACGTCAGCCATGCAGCCCATGGGGAGTTTTAGCCAAAGGCAAGAGAACCCGGAACAGTGCAAGAACGGATCAATATATTGTAAAAAGAAGAGCAAAGCGAAAATAAATAGGTGACAAATTATGCCAAGATCATTAAAAAAAGGACCTTATGTTGCCCCGCATCTTTTTAAAAAGGTGATGGATGCAAATAATTCCAAAAGTAACAAAGTCATTAAGACCTGGTCGCGTAGATCCACCATCTTTCCAGAAATGGTTGGTATTACATTTGCTGTTCATAACGGTAAAAAATTTATTCCCGTTTTTGTATCAGAGAACATGGTCGGTCATAAATTCGGTGAGTTTTCACCTACCAGGACATTCTGGGGGCATGCCGGAGATAAAAAATCCAAGAGATAAGCTTTTTGTTTGATTAAAGGATAGTGATATGGAAGTTAAAGCAATTACAAGGTATACAAGAATTTCACCGTTCAAACTCAGATTGCCCATCGCTGAAGTTAAAGGCAAAAGTGCATCACAGGCACTTACGCTTTTAAAGTTCATGCCGCTTAAAGCAGCCGGAATTATCTATAAAACGCTCCAGTCAGCAGTAGCAAACGCTGAAAACAACAATGAGCTGGACGTAGATACATTGGTTGTCAAGAATATTTTTGTCGATCATGGGCCGATGATGAAACGGTTTCGACCCAGAGCCAGGGGAAGGGCAAACAGAATTTTGAAACGGAGCAGTCATTTGACAGTTGTTGTCGAATCGACTGACAAATAGGAGGAAATAAGCTTGGGCCAGAAAGTACATCCCACCAGTTTAAGATTAGGCATCATCCGGACATGGGACTCCAGATGGTATGCAGACAAGGAGTATGCCTCTTTTGTTGAAGAAGATTTCAAAGTTCGAAAATTTCTGAAAAAGAAGCTCTATCATGCTGGCATATCAAAAATTGAAATTGAACGTTTTTCCAAACAGATTCGTTTAAGGGTTTTTGCAGCACGCCCGGGAATTATCATCGGGAAAAAAGGTGCTGAGATCGCACTGCTTAAAACTGAGCTTGAAAAAATGCTCAAACCAGCAGTACTCATAGATATCAAAGAAGTCCGGCGTCCTGAAATTGATGCCCAGCTGGTTGCAGAGAACATTGCGCTTCAGCTTGAAAGACGAATCGCTTTCAGACGTGCGATGAAACGCAGTGTTACATCAGCCATGCGGTTTGGTGCAAAGGGAATCAAGATTATCTGTTCCGGCCGACTGGGTGGTGCAGAAATGGCAAGGACCGAGTGGTACAAGGAAGGTCGTATTCCGCTTCATACTCTGAGAGCAGATGTGGATTACGGTTTTATTGAAGCCAAGACCACTTACGGATTAATCGGGATAAAAACCTTTGTTTTCAAAGGTGAGGTATTAAGCCCGAATGAGCAGGCGTTGGCTTAATTGCGACGATCAGGAGACTTAAAAAATGCTTAGTCCAAAAAATGTAAAATTCCGTAAACAGTTTCGTGGCAGAACCAAGGGAGCGCCAGATAAAGGCAATAAGCTGAGTTTTGGTGACTTTGGTCTTCAGGCAATAGAATGCGGATATATAAATGCAAGACAGATAGAAGCTGCCAGGGTTGCTTTAACCCGTCATGCCAAAAGAGCAGGTAAAAGCTGGATCAGATTTTTTCCGGATCATCCTGTTACCAAAAAACCTGCGGAAGTCAGAATGGGTAAAGGTAAGGGGGCCACAGATGCATGGGTTGCACGGGTAAAACCCGGGAAAATTCTGTATGAAATGGAAGGTATTTCCAGAGAAATTGCCATGGAAGCCATGAGACTTGCAGCCAGAAAGCTTTCCGTGAAAACCCGGTTTGTGGAAAGGAGCAAGTAACTATGAAAACCGCAGAAATAAGAGAATTTGAAACAGATCAGTTTAAGGCAAAGCTTTTGGAATTGAAAGCAGAGCTTTTTAAGCTCCGGTTTCAAAATGATGCAGGACAGCTTGAAAATACCACGGCGCTTTCAAATGTCAAAAAGGATATTGCAAGATTGTATACAATATCTAAAGAAAAGAACATAAACATTAGCTAATTTGCGAAGATACTATTATGGAAAATACTCAAAAAAATAAAAAAGAGCTGATTGGCGTCATTGTATCAGATAAAATGGATAAATCTGTTGTTGTTCAAGTTGAAAGATATGTCCAGCATGTAATTTATAAAAAGTTCATGAAACGTTATAAAAAATATCATGCTCATGATGAAAAGAATGAATATAAAATTGGCGATACTGTAAAGATTGTCGAAACAAGACCTTTGAGCAAGCTCAAACGTTTCAGAGTTGTTGAAATGATTAAAGAAGCTGTTTGATTAAGGGAGTTGAGAAATGATTCAGAGTGAAACAAGATTAACAGTTGCAGACAACTCCGGTGCAAAGGAATTGTACTGTATCAAAGTACTGGGCGGGTCTAAACGACGGTATGCCACCATTGGTGATATTATTGTATGTTCAGTAAAAGAAGCGATTCCCAATGCAAAAGTAAAAAAAGGGGATGTTGTTCAGGCTGTTATTGTCAGAACAAAAAAAGAGATCTCCCGGCCAGACGGTTCAATGATCAGATTCGATGATAATTCAGCGGTGATTTTAGCCAAATCAAATGACCCGGTTGGTACGCGTATCTTTGGACCTGTGGCAAGAGAGTTGAGGGCCAAGAAATTTATGAAAATTGTTTCTTTGGCTCCTGATGTGCTTTAAAATGTCAGGTTATGGGATTTAATTGTTATGGAAACTATGAAAATCAGATTGAAAAAAGATGATAAGGTTAAGGTACTGACCGGTAAGGATAAGGGTAAGATTGGCAAAGTTCTCAAAATTGTCAAAAAGACAAACCGTGCCGTTGTGGAAAACATTAATATTGTGAAAACCCATCAGAGACCAAGCCAGGCAAATCCGCAGGGTGGCATCGTTGAAAAGACAATGCCCATTGCAATATCCAATCTTATGGTGATGTGTAATTCATGTGTCAAACCCACCCGGATTGGAACCAAGCAGCTTGAAGATGGAAAACGGGTCAGAATCTGCAAAAAATGCAGTCAACAGATAGACGCTTAAGAACAAAGGCGGAGAGAATACATGTCAACTCTTAAGGAAAGATATATTAACGAAGTTGTACCTCAGCTTAAGGAAACCTTTAAGTATAAAAATGTACAACAGGTGCCGAAGCTGGAAAAAATTGTGTTAAACATGGGATTGGGAGAAGCTGTAAGAAATCCCAAAATTGTGGATTCAGCAGCTGCGGAAATGGCATTGATTGCCGGTCAGAAGCCCGTTGTTACCCGGGCTAAAAAACCCATTGCAAATTTTAAGCTCAGGGCAGATTTGCCGATCGGCTGCAAAGTGACACTGCGTCGTGAAAAAATGTATGATTTTTTAGATCGACTGGTGAATATTGCTTTGCCGCGTGTTAGGGACTTCAGGGGAATATCAGGAAAGGCTTTTGATGGAAGGGGCAATTACAGCCTCGGCATCACAGAGCATATCATATTCCCTGAAATTGACTATGATAAGACCGATACTATTAAAGGTCTTAATATTACAGTTGTGACTACAGCTAAAACCGATGAGGAAGGCAAGGCGCTCTTGAAATTTTTCGGGATGCCTTTCAAAAATTGATGATCTTAAGGAGGAAAGCTTGGCTAAAACAGCTTTAATCGTAAAGGCAAACAGAAAATCTAAATTTTCAGTACGGTCATACAACCGTTGTCCTTTATGTGGCAGACCAAGAGGATTTATTAGAAAAGCCGGTATTTGTAGAATTTGTTTTAGAAAACTTGCATCGGAAGGAAACCTTCCAGGCGTTACCAAATCAAGCTGGTAATCCATGCAGCATCAGATGAATTAACAAATATTAGCGGCGGATTTTTAAGGAGATTTTAAATGGCAAGTAGTGATCCCATTGCAGACATGCTGACAATCATAAGAAATGGTGGTACAGCAGGGTTTGCCAAGGTGGATATCCCCGGGGCGAAAATTAAGCTGGAAATGCTGCGGGTGCTGAAAGAACAAGGATATATCAAAGATTTTAAGTTTCTGGAAAATGAAACACAGGGCGTGATTCGGGTCTATTTAAAATATGTCTCCGATGGACAGCCAACCATCTTTGGAATAAAAAGAGTCAGTAAACCCTCATGCAGAGTTTACAGTAAGTCTAAACAGATTAAGCCGGTTTTGAACGGCCTGGGCATTTCGATTGTCTCTACCTCCAAAGGATTGATGACGGATAAACAGGCTAAAGAAGCGAACGTCGGCGGTGAAATTCTTTGTAACGTATGGTAGTACAGGAGTGATATATGTCTAGAATAGGAAAAAAGCCGGTTCAGCTTCCAGATAAGGTCCAATTTGCCCTTAACGGAGATATGATTTCGATTAAAGGACCCAAAGGTAATCTTGAACGCCAGTTGCATCCGGCTGTGAATGTAGAAATTAACGATAATGTTGTCACCGTGAGTACAGATCCGGATGATAAGAAAAAAGTGGCTTTACAGGGACTGTTCAGATCATTGATTTCTAATATGGTCACCGGTGTTTCAACAGGGTATGAAAAAAAATTAATCCTGTCCGGTATCGGGTATCGCGCTGAGGTCCAGGGGAAAAAACTGGTTCTCAACATTGGCTATTCCAATCCGGTGAATTTTGATCTTCCGGAAGGAATTGACGCAAGTGTCGATAAAAATACCGAAATTTCATTGTCAGGTATCAATAAGGAAACACTGGGGCAGGTCGCTGCAAACATAAGAGCATTAAGACCGCCTGAGCCTTATAAAGGCAAAGGGATTATGTATTCAGACGAAAGAATTATCAGAAAAGCTGGTAAGACTGCAGGTAAAGACTAAAAGGTTGAAATAAAATATTATGGCAAATACATCACCAAGGCTTTTATCAAGGCTTAAAAGAAAGAGAAGAATCAGAAAAAACATATCTGGTAGCCAGGATCGCCCGAGATTAACTGTGTTTAGAAGTTCAAAACATATTTATGCCCAGATTATTGATGATACTCAAGGGGCTACGCTTGTATCCGCTTCTACGCTTGATAAGGAATTTAAAGAAAACAAGGTAGAAGGCAAAAAGATCGAGATTGCAAAGGCTGTTGGAAGCCTTATTGGCAGGAGAGCTGTTGACAAAGGAATTACCAAGGTAGTTCTTGACAGAAATGGTTATTTATATCATGGCCGGATTAAATCGCTTTCAGATGGCGCTCGGGAAGCCGGATTGAATTTCTAATTAAGGAGGAATACCTTTGGCAAGACAGCAAATAGAAGATAGTGGCATGATCGACAAAGTTGTCAGAATAAATCGTGTCGCCAAGGTTGTAAAAGGCGGTAGAAATTTTACCTTCAGTGCGCTCGTTGTTGTAGGTGACGGCGAAGGCAGTGTCGGTTTCGGTCTTGGAAAAGCAAAAGAAGTGCCTGAAGCAATTAAAAAGGGTATGGAAAAAGCAAAAAGAGACATGGTTAAAATTTCTTTAGTAAACGGGACTGTTCCGTTTGAGGTGGTTGGTAAGGCAGGTGCGGGACGTGTGCTGCTCAAACCGGCTTCCCCGGGTACCGGATTAATTGCAGGCGGCGGTATACGTGCAGTTCTTGAGGCAGCAGGTGTAACTGATATATTAACCAAATGTATTGGCACTAATAATACTCAGAATATTGTGCGGGCAACAATGGCCGGACTTCAGTCACTGTGCACCAAAGAAGAAGTTGCAAAACGTCGTGGTCTTCGACCCGAAGATATATAAGAGGTTCGTAAAATGGCTGATAAAATTAAGATTACACAGATTAGAAGTACCATTGGCCGGCCAGCCAAGCATGGTCGGATAGTTCGATCCCTGGGATTGAGAAGAATGCATCATACTGTTGAGCATAATGCAGACCCGGTGATTCTTGGACAGGTCAAAAAAGTTTCACATCTTGTGAAAGTAGAGGAGGTGTAACATGCAGCTTCATGACTTGTCACCTGCCACAGGTTCAAGAAAAAAAAGAAAAAAAGTAGGCCGCGGTCCGGGTTCCGGAATGGGTAAAACATCCACCAGGGGGCATAAAGGTCTTAAAGCCAGAGCTGGCGGAAGTGTAAGACCTGGATTTGAGGGCGGTCAGATGCCGATTTACAGACGGCTTCCCAAAAGAGGGTTTACCAATATCTTCAAGACCAATAATGCGGTTCTGAATGTTCAGGATCTGGATCAGTTTGAAGATGGATCTACCATTAATATGGCAGTGCTTCGCGGATCAGGTCTGGTAAAGGGATCTCGTGACGGCGCAAAAATTCTGGGCATGGGTGAAATTACCAAAAAACTGACTGTTAAAGAAATTCTTGTTTCTAAAACGGCCAGAGAAAAGATTGAATCTGCCGGCGGTTCGGTAGAATAGTTCAGACTGCATATTGAAACATAAAAAAAGAAGGCAATTAAGGACACATAAATGATCGATAACAGCTATCAGAATTTATTTAAACTTCCTGAGCTTAAACGGAAGATCTTCATTACGCTCGCACTGCTGTTTGTTTACCGTGTTGGTATCCATGTTCCCACACCTGGCATTAACAGTGGTGAGCTGGCTTCTTTTTTTGCATCTGCAGAAGGCACATTGTTTTCCATGTTTAATATGTTTTCCGGCGGTGCTTTGGAACGCCTTTCTATTTTTGCTCTGGGTATTATGCCCTATATCAGTGCATCCATCATTCTGGAGTTGATGACGGTTGTTGTGCCTCATCTTGCACAGCTTAAAAAAGAAGGTGATGCCGGCCGCAAAAAGAAAACACAGTATACCCGTTATGGCACTGTTGTTTTAAGTGTTATTCAGGGATTGGGAATCAGTGTCGGTCTGGAGTCAATGATGTCTCCGGCAGGCGTTCCTATTGTTGACTATCCTGGATGGGGATTCAGACTGATCACCATTATCACCCTGACAGCCGGTACTGCATTTATCATGTGGCTGGGAGAGCAGATTACCGAACGCGGTATCGGAAACGGTATATCCCTGATCATTTTTGCAGGTATCGTTGCCAGCATGCCTTCGGCCATGGGAAACACAGTACGGCTGATGAGCACAGGAGAAATGAGTGTATTTGTTCTGATTATTCTCCTTGTTCTGATGGTTGCGGTTGTTGCTGCCATTATTTTTATGGAGCAGGCACAGCGCAGGATTCCGGTTCATTACGCCAAACGGGTCGTGGGTAGAAAAATGTATGGCGGCCAGACATCCCATCTGCCGCTTAAGATTAATACAGCCGGTGTTATTCCGCCGATTTTTGCCTCCTCTATTATCATGTTCCCGACAACCCTTGCCCAGTTCACGGATCTGCCGATTATGCAGACGCTTGCGTCAATGTTTTCGCCGGGTACTCCATGGTATTATATCCTGTATGTAGGGTTTATTATATTCTTCTGCTTTTTTTATACTGCCGTGCAGTTTAATCCGGAAGATGTGGCTGAGAATATGAAAAAAAATGGCGGGTATATCCCGGGGATCCGTCCGGGCAAAAAAACCAGTGAGTATATAGACAGAGTGCTTACCCGGATCACCCTTGGCGGAGCGATTTATGTTTCTGCGGTGTGTGTTCTGCCAACAGTCTTGATGAGCAAATTCGATATACCGTTCTATTTTGGCGGAACAGCGCTTCTCATTGTTGTAGGGGTATCAATTGATACAATATCCCAGATTAATTCCCATTTGATTACCGGAAATTATGATGGATTCATGGGACGCAGCAAAAGAATTAAGGGCAGATCCTGATGCAGTTTTTTGATTTATTCAAAGGAGTTTACTAACACTATGGCAAAAGAAGAACCCATCAAAGTTGACGGGAAAGTACTTGAAACATTACCCAATGCCATGTTTAGAGTTGAGCTTGAAAACAAGCATGTTCTGCTGGCCCATATTTCAGGCAAAATGAGGATGCATTTTATTAAAATATTACCGGGTGACAGGGTGACAGTTGAAATTTCACCTTATGATTTAAGCCGGGGAAGAATTACATATAGATTTAAATAGTATTTAAATTTTGAAGTATCAAATAAATTAGTTTAGGAGCAAATAGATGAAAGTTCGAGCATCTGTGAAAAAAATCTGTAGAGATTGCAAAGTAATAAAAAGACGTGGTGTCATAAGAGTCATTTGTATTAACAAACGCCATAAACAGAAGCAGGGATAGGGGGAAGAAATTTGGCACGTATCGCAGGGGTAGATTTACCCAGAAACAAACATGCATGGATAGCTTTAACCTATATCTATGGAATAGGCGCGAGCAGATCACGGCTGATTCTTGATAAAGCAGGAATTGATCCCACAATAAAAGCAATGGATCTTACTGAAGAACAGGCCAATGACATCAGAAAAATTATTGATGCCGAGTACAAGGTTGAAGGTGAACTGAGAAGTGAAGTTTCCATCAACATCAAACGCCTGATGGATCTTGGTTGTTATAGAGGGTTGCGTCATAGGAAGGGTCTGCCCTGTCATGGTCAGAGAACCAGCACTAACGCCAGAACACGAAAGGGTCCAAAAAGGGCTGCGGTTAAAAAGAAAAAGTAGGATAATTTAAAAAGGTATTAATAATTATGGCAAAAAAGTCAAAAAAAGTGGTGGCTAAAAAAAAGGTCAGAAAGAATATCTCCACTGGTATCGTGCACATTCAATCTACTTTTAATAATACCATTGTCACAATCGCTGATGAAAATGGAAATACCATATCATGGGCCAGTGCTGGCGGTCAGGGATTTAAAGGATCCCGTAAAAGTACGCCTTTTGCTGCTAAGCTGGTTGCAGAAGATGCGGGTGCAAAGGCAATGGAGCACGGGTTGAAAACGGTTGGTGTATATGTAAAAGGACCTGGTCCTGGACGGGAATCCGCGTTAAGGGCGTTGCATTCGCTTGGATTTACCATATCCATGATAAAAGATGTCACACCGGTCCCACATAATGGATGTCGTCCGCCTAAAAGAAGAAGAGTGTAAGTTTCACTGGTTGATAAAGGAGAATAACATTGTCACGTTATACAGGTTCAGTTTGCCGGCAATGCAGACGCGAAAATATGAAACTTTTTCTGAAAGGCGATCGCTGCTTTTCAGATAAATGCAGTTATGATAGAAGAGGCTATCCCCCTGGACAGCATGGACAAAGAAGAAGCAAATTATCTGATTATGGTGTCCAGCTGAGAGAAAAACAAAAAGTAAGAAGACTCTATGGTCTTTCTGAAAAACAGTTCAGGCTTTCTTTCCAGAAGGCAGACAGAAAAAAAGGGATTACCGGTATCAATCTCTTAAGTATGCTTGAAACCCGTCTGGACAATACAGTTTTTCGAATGGGATTTGTCAATTCCAGAAATCAGGGGCGCCATTTTGTAAGACACAATCATTTTCTGGTAAATGGGAAAAAAGTAAATATTCCATCTTACCAGGTTAAGAAAGGCGATAAAATCGAACTTCGTGAAAAGAGCAAAAAAATTCAGGTGATCACAGACTCACTGGATGCGATTGTCAGACGCGGAATTCCCCAGTGGCTTGAAATTGACAAGGATAAATTCCAGGGTGAAGTTTTAGGGGTCCCGGTTCGAGAGGATATCACACTGCCGATTCAGGAACAATTGATCGTAGAGCTTTATTCCAAATAGACAGACGTATACGATAGTCTGTTCAATTATTTATTCAGGAGATATAAATGTCATCTGAACAACTTGCATATGTTAACTGGCGAGAGATGATCAAGCCGGAGAAGCTTGATGTCACAACAACTTCAACATATGGTAAATTTGTATGTGAACCCCTGGAAAGAGGATACGGTATTACCATTGGTAATTCACTGCGCCGGATTATCCTTTCATCCATATACGGTGCAGCCATTGTCTCAGTCAAATTTGATGATGCGCTCCATGAATACAGTGTTATATCCGATGTCCGGGAAGATGTTTCAGAATTGATTCTGAACTTGAAGGAACTTAAGCTCAGGGTTGATGATATCGAAGATAAGATTCTGACGTTGAGTGCATCTGGGGAATGTGAGGTGACCGGTGCGGACATTGTAAGTCCGGACGGCAGGGTTGAGGTGCTCAATCCTGAACAGCATATTGCTACGCTTTCTAAAAACGGGAAGTTAAATATGACCATGGTTGTCAAGACTGGAAAAGGATATGCGCTTTCCTCAGCCAACAAGGATGACGATGCACCTATCGGAACCATTCCTATTGACAGTGTGTTTTCACCGATCAAACGGGTAAAATACACCGTTGGAACTTCCAGGATCGGACACAAGACCGATTATGACAAACTTACGTTAGAGGTCTGGACAGACGGTTCTGTTACCCCGGATAATTCTGTTGCCTATGCTGCAAAAATACTCAAAGAGCAGATGAACCCGTTCATTAATTTTGATGAGGATATGGAACCGGATCAGATTGATGACACCAAAGATGACACAGATAAAAACTTTAATGAGAATATTTACAGGTCTGTTGATGAGCTGGAATTATCCGTCAGAAGCTCCAACTGCTTGAAAAACGCAAGAATCAACACCATTTATCAGTTGGTTCAGAAAACAGACAGTGAAATGCTTAAAACCAAAAACTTTGGCAGAAAATCTTTAAATGAGATCAAGGAAGTATTAACTTCCATGGACTTATCTCTTGGCATGGACCTTGAGGGCTTTGAACCGCCAGAAGAAGAGAATAATCAGGAAGGAGAATAATTTTCCATGAAACATAGAAAATCAGTATTAAAATTGAACAGGACTTCAAGCCATAGAAAGGCGATGTTCAGAAACATGGTAACTTCTCTGTTCAAACATAGTAGAATAAAAACCACAGAAGCAAAAGCAAAAGGCCTTCGCTCTATAGCGGATAAAATGGTCACACTTGCCAAAAAAGGGGATCTTCATGCAAGAAGACAGGCCCTTGCCGTTATCCGGGAAAGTGATGTTGTCCATACCCTTTTTGATGAGGCATCCCAAAAATTTAATTCCCGTCAGGGCGGGTATACCCGTATTACAAAACTTGGACCCAGAAAAGGGGATGTTGCCTCAATGGTTCAGATTGAATTGATTTTTGACTGATATTTACAGTTGAAATATCAAAAGAATTACAGCCCTGACAGATCGTTTTTTTGTCAGGGCTTTTTTTTGTTTTTCTTGGCCAGATACAATTCTTTATCTGCCGCTTTCAGCAGGATTGCAGAAGTATCCATCCCCTTATCAAACACAGAGGATAAACCATGGCTTACCTTGATGGTGAACTGAGACTGGTTCGTTTTGATGGGTTCATTCAGCAGTTTGTGTTTTACACGCTCAATATAATTCTGCGCTTGTCTTTTATTTGTTGACGGTAAAATAACAACAAATTCATCCCCGGCAAAACGGGCCACAATATCAGAATCCCGTTTCAGATAATTCAAACAGTTTGCCATATGACACAGCGCCCGATCTCCATTGTCATGGCCAAAATTATCATTGATAGATTTGAAATCATCCAGATCCAGAAAAAGAATCGTCAGATCAATGTGGTACCGTTTGGATCTTTGAAATTCCCTGTCAAGGATGCGTTCCATAACGCCTCGGTTCAAAAGACCTGTCAGGGGATCATGAAAAGCCAGGAATTTTAATTGCTCGTGGGCAGTAACATTGGACAGGCAAAGGGAAACCTTTAAGGCCAATTGCTCTAAAAGCGAGGTGTCAATGCCGGGCTTGAACCGGATGCTGTTTTCATCTGCCTGATTAAAGCTTCCCACAATTTCACCATCCAGTGTTATCGGGGCAATCGCAATGGAACCAATCTTATATTCAGACGCTTCCGGGATAAGAATTTTGAACCTTTCCAGGTCCTGGTTTGCCAGAAGCGGTTTAAGCCGGTTCCCGGTGATATCAATAAACTCCTGTTTGGACAAAAAGGCTGTGGATGTTTTCAACAGCCTGGAGTTTTGAATATTGTGCAGATAGCCTGCAATACTGCTTTCTTCTATGATGGAAACCCAGGTAAAGGGAACAGCGAATTTTAAGCTGATTTCCGATAAGAGTTCTTCAATAAAATCATGAAAATTCAGAATGGTTAAAATGCTGATTTCTATCTCATGAAATTTTCTGGCAATGATTTCATTGTTTTTCAAACGTTCTAAAACGGAATTGGGAAGGGTCATGGAATTTTTAATATCATATTTATTCATAGCAGTACTGTATTTTTTAAGGTGATCGCCAAAGAAAGTCAATAATAATCAAAGATCAGAACACAAAAGAATTTTGCAATCAGCCCCCATTTTCAGCTGCTGAAAAAATTACACTATAATCTTAAACGTGGATTGGGGTCTTTGGGTGGGCGTTCCCCCACCAATATCTGCAGGCATACGAAGCGGCTGATGACATTCTTTGCAATTTTTGATGACGTAATTTTTCATAGGTATTGTTTTGAGGCGCTATATTATTTTTTGGGTGTTTTCTTTAAACCAGCGGCTAACCCCGCTCAAAGCATAGTCACCTTTTCCTAAATTTTCAAAAAAAACAACTCTTTGCTCTGGAGAAACAGCGAAATCCCAACCGTGCAATCTTAAAAACAGGCGAGATACAACATAGGCTGTTCTTTTATTTCCATCTAAAAATCCGTGATTTTTTGTTAACCCAAATGCATAAGAAGCTGCCAATTCCGGGAGATCAGGGGAACTATATGCCATGAGGTTCCTGGGCTTGTTAACAGCACTTTCTATTAATCCAAGATCCCTTATCCCACTTGCCCCGCCGTGCTCCTGGATCTGCAGATCATGAATGACAAGGACTGTTTCAAGTTCAATCCAGGAATAGTTCATCTTTTAGACAATTCCCGCAAAAGGTCTTTGTCTTGCTGCATTATTTTCTCAGCTTCTGCAACCTGTTTTGAAAAATTTTCATTATAGCCGCTTAATCGGTAACCGCCATCTTCAGTCTCAGTACAATACAGAATTTCACCTTCTTTAACCCGCAGCCTTGATAGGGATTCTTTTGGCAATACAACCCCTAAAGAATTACCAATTTTTCTTACTTTTAATTCCAGCATATCGCACCTCCAATGTTATAACTATTGTAATAACAAATTTTCAAACTGGCAATCTATTTCATGGATAATATTTTTTTGTTTATCTTTAACAGCCTGAATGTCCCAATTCATTTTTCAAGGACTTCTACGGCGCTTATATGGTAAAATTTCCAGTTGTCTTCTATTTTCTCAAGAAGGCACTCAAACTCTATTATGTTTTCTTCGGCCTCCCCACTGGCAGAAGTTGTCCTGGTCTCTGCTGTGATAGCAACAAGCGCTGTATTTTCACCTGTCAGTTCAACAGACAGATCGTAAAATTTCACCTGCACCGCAACAAACCGGGATTTAAATGCCAGGATGTGCCGGGCCATCTCTTTTGCAGTGATCTTTTTTTGCGTGTCATACTCCGGGATATCAACCGTGCAGGTGTGTGAAAAAAAATCTGCTGCAGCCTTTGCTTTGCCAGCAGAAATCAGCGGGGATTCGCCGGTCTGTTTTTCCAGTTTTTCAGCCAGAACCGCGAACTGTTTTTGAATTTGCTTTTCAGGGCTGTCGTAAATAAAAAAATAAAAGACAAATCCTGCCACAAGCACGATTGCACTGGTCACTGTCCATTTATGAATTACCATAACGGCCCCCCGACAATTCGTTTCAAAGGTGTCTGCCCGAAATGGTGTGAATCCACGGGCACGCTTCGGTTGTCCCCCACCACATAGACATAGCCTTTTTTAACACTTCTTGGGGCAAGATTCCACGCTGACGGATATCTGACATATTCTTCGTCCACCTGTTCTCCGTTTAAATAAAGCGTCCCGTCTTCAAACGCCAGCGTATCCCCTTCCAGAGCAATGATGCGTTTGAGCAGCATCACCTTTTCACCCGCCAACCGTATCATCACCACATCCCCTCTTTCAGGCTCAGTAAAAAGATAGCGCTGTTTAAAACAGAAATTAAACCCGCCATCTTTATACGTCGGTTCCATGCTCTGTCCTTGTATTGTAAACGGCAGACATACAAATTTGAAAAACAAGTACACCCCGACAGCCACAGAAACGATTCTGTACACATAATGCCGGGTGAGTGGCGGAAGAAGAAAATTTTTTAATTTCTGGTTCAAAACATCTGCATCCAATCCAAATTCAAGTTTTGCATAATTTAGATATTTTAAGCATCAAACTGAACTCTTACAATATCTGAATCCATAGTTAATTATTTTCCAAAGGATGTTTGTTGTGAAAAGCGAGAAAAATATTAATAGGTTTAACAAGGAAAGTTCACTCTCCTTTTTGAAAAGGGTTATATAGCCAAGCAGTCTAAACAAATATTGCATCAAGACTTGATCTGGCATTGATATTAAAAACAGCTTATGAAAATCCCAAAAATGATTATTCTTGATTTACGGTCAATGGGGAAAATCAATTTTTTGTATTAGAATATTTAACGTTGCTTTTTTAGCGGGCACACAATGTTTGGGCTCCGCTGGGAAACCAACGTTAATGTTTTTTAAAATTCACGATATGGTGTTTCAGACCTTAATATAGGTAATTCATAATCATTAAGTGAATCGTTTCGTAATATTGCTTCATTAACGAATTCAAGCAAAGAAGAGTATGCCAGTTCTTGATTTTTTATTGGCCCTACCATAATTGATTTGATACAATCAATTGATATCTTAACTTCTATATATGGAACAAGCATGGCGCCTTTAACACGATATTTCTTTTTATTACAATATTTCATCTTGGATTCCGATGAATAAGTATAGTGAGATCCAGCTTGGGAGATTCTTCGATATTCATTTTCTTCTTTGAAATTATTATGTTTAAAACAAGCCAAATCGGAAACTATTTTTATTAATTCATCAACTGAGAATAGATTGTTTCCAGTATTTATTTCTTTCTCAATGCTTTCGAAAACCTTATAAATTCTTTTTTTCGCATAGTCGATTTTATCATTTTTTTCATAAATGCAAGGATCTATTTTCCCTATCTGCTTCTCAAGAAGCTGCTTGTCGAATTCAATCGAGTATTGCCCGTATGCTCTCCATTGACTTAAAAGATCTTTTTTGGAACTGAATGAAAATATAAAAACTGGTTCTGATCAGCGACTGCTATAACTCCCATTGAACGACAAATAAAATTCCCGAAATGTAAGACCTTAAAAAAAATGGTAAAACCATCCAAATCGAATTGAAAATGGAGGTTTGAATGGTAACGGACCAGCAAGTGAGGAGGTTATTCAAATTGATTCAAACAGAAAAGAATTTCGGGATCGCAT